>Ga0247727_10000205_pt1 | contig 138735 bp, 140 predicted proteins | sample WisWelCaveWW1625_FD_202498 | JGI IMG/M metagenome (GOLD analysis project Ga0247727, IMG submission 202498) | Biofilm microbial communities from Wishing Well Cave, Virginia, United States - WW16-25 | ecosystem: Environmental > Aquatic > Deep subsurface > Groundwater > Cave microbial mat... | reverse complement strand
CCGACCGGGCCCGTTCACACGACCATCGCGACCGCGACGCCGGAGGTCGCCGCTTCCACCGTCTGAGAGAATTCACTCAAACGACCGCCGGCGCGAAGTTCCACGACGGTCGGGACAACCTCCGGCCGCTCGTCGCGGCGGCTTCGAAGGCGTTCATCGTCGGCCCGTAGTAGGTCCGGAACTCGGCGACCAGCTCGGAGGGCTGGCCGGGGTGGTTGAACGTGTAGGTGTCCCGCTGGAAGGAGATCCGGTCCTCGGGCACGCCGGCGGCCGTGTAACGCTCTATCACGTTGTCCTCGACACCCCATGTCATCGGGCTGACGAAGTCCGGCGGCGGCGGCGGCGAGTACACGGCGCTGACCTTGAGTATCTGCGCCACAAGCGTCGGGTCACCGGGGATCCAGTTGCCCATCACGATGCGGCCGCCGGGCCGGGTCACCCGGACGACCTCCTTTGCCACGTCGAAGGGGCGGGGCGCGAACATCGCTCCGAAGATGCTGACTACCAGGTCGAAGCTCTCATCCTCGAGCTCGTTTAGATCCGATGCGTCGCCCTCCTGGAAGGTCAGGTTGCCGAGCCCGAGAGCTTCGGCGCGTGCGTTGCCTGCAGCGACGAGGTTGCTCGCGATGTCGACGCCGAGAACGTTGGCCCCGAGCTGCGCCGCGGGCAATGCGGTCGTTCCGTCGCCGCAGCCGAGGTCCAGGACCTGCATGCCAGGGGTCACGCCGATATCCCTGACGAGCGCCTCTCCGCTCTCCCGCATGCTCGCCGCGATGCGAGTGAAGTCACCCTTCTCCCACAATGCCTTGTTGGCGTTCATCGCTGCCGTCCTCTCGTGCAGGCGCGCCGGTCGGCTCGCCGGGCAGAACTTATCCGCGCCTCGCGCGGAGCGCGACCCGGTCCTCACGAATGCGCTGAAGGCGAGATCGGCTCGCCGCTGTGGGTTGACTGGTCATCCGGCGCTCGTCGCCCCGCGGGCGAGCAAGTCGTGTGGCCCTCGCAATGCGCAGTCCACGGTGCTCGTCCGCGCTTGCTGTCCGTTTCAGGCGCTGCGTGCGGCGCCTAGCGCGCGGAGCATCCGTGGCGCCGCCAGGAGTGTGCGGAGCGGGCCGAGCTGTTTGAGCAGCTCGAGGCTGTCGAACGCCGACCAGTCTTCGATGATGCGGCCGTCGTGCAGCCGGCTGATCACGATGCCCCACAGGCGCACCTGGCGCCCGCGGTTGGAGCCACTGAGGATGAAGCGGCTGGCGACGCCATCGCCTTCGGCGACCTGATCGACGACCTTGAACGCGAGATCATCGAACAGAGCCTGGTAGAGCGCGGTCGAGCGCCGGCCCGCCGTCGAGCCCGTGGTATTCGAGGCTGCCGACGTGATCGGCGAAGTCCTCGTGGCAGCAGCTTGGCGCGAGCGTCATGTCGCCGCGCGCGCAGACCTGTTCAAGTGCGGTGCGCGTGACTTCGCGATTGGCGGCGGCGTCGGTCATGCGAGCCTCCAGGCTGCGACGGGGTGCTCGACGCCGCGCAGCGCGAGCTCACGGCGCGCATCGAGACCGGGTGTGAGCTTTCCTCGCGCGGCCGAGCGCGTCGCGGCACTGACGAGCGCCTCGTTTGGCCCGGCTCCGCGGCGAGGCGAGCCGCGACATTGGCGGCGCTGCCGTACCAGTCACAGCCACGCATTACCGCCGGCCCTGTGTTCACGCCGACGCGCTCGGACTGGCAACTCCAACGGCGATCATGGTCGGCACCGGACTGGGCGCCGAACGCGGAATCCGCTTCAAACACGCCGTGGCGCTGGAGCAGGCCGCCTCCCTGGACACCGTCGTGCTCGACAAGACCGGCACGCTGACCCGCGGCGAGCCCGAGGTCGTCGCCGTCGCCACAGCCGATGGATTCTCCGAGGACGAGTTGCTGCGCCTCGTCGCGGCCGCGGAGCACGAGAGCGAGCACCCGCTCGCCGAGGCGGTCGTCAAGGCGGCTCAGGCGCGCTCGATCGCGCTGCCCAGAGCCGAGTCTTTCGAGGCGGTACCGGGCCACGGCGCACTCGCGGTCGTGGAAGGCCGGCGGCTGGCCATCGGCAACCAGCGCCTGCTGGACCGCGAGCGCATCAGCCTCGACGGCTTGGCGCCGCGCGCCGCCGAGCTCGCTGGTCAGGCCGCACGACGGTGCAGGTCGCGGTCGACGGCAAGGCGGTCGCCGTCATCGCGATCGCCGACGCGACGCGCGAGACGGCAGCCGAGGCCATCCGCGCGTTGAAGGAGCTCGGAGTGTGCCCCGTCATGCTTTCGGGCGACAGCCGCCCCACCGCGCAGCGCATCGCCGCCGAGGTCGGCATCGAGGATGTCATCGCCGAGGTACTGCCGGCCGAAAAGGCCGCCAAGGTCGCCGAGCTCCAAGGGCAGGGCCGCAAGGTCGCGATGGTCGGCGACGGCGTCAACGACGCCCCGGCTCTCGCGCAGGCCGACGTCGGCATCGCCATCGGCGCCGGAACGGACGTCGCGGTCGAGACCGCGGACGTCGTGCTCATGCGCTCCGACCCACTCGACGTGGCCATCGCCATCACCGTCAGCCGCGGAACGGTGCGCAAGATGCACCAGAACCTCGCCTGGGCCGTCGGCTACAACTCGCTGGCGCTGCCCATCGCCGCCGGCGTTTTCGAACCGCTGGGCTTCGTCCTGCGCCCCGAGGTCGGCGCGATCTCGATGGCGGGATCCAGCATCATCGTCGCGCTAAACGCCATCGCGCTGAAGCGGCTGCGACTGCCCGATGCCCGCGATGCGGCCTGAGTCAGGTCGGCCGAGAGTGCGTGACACGGAGCGTAGGGCCGTCGTCCACGGCGGCCGGCTGATCGTCGACGACGAAGAGCGCGCACACATCGAGTGAGTTGCAGCTGCAGCCGGTGGCGGTGCTGAGCCATGTGCGCATCACCTGGGCACGCGCGATGAGGGCGTCGACGTCTGGCAGTTTGCGTTCAGCCAGGTCGCGGAGCTGCTCGTGGGCGGGTGTGCCGTCGTCCCTGGTGGCGAGCAGGATTCGCGCCTCGTCGAGCGTGAAGCCGGCGCGCTTGGCGACGTCGATGACGTGCAGGCGGCGCACGGTGTCAGACGTGTATCGGCGCTGGCCGCCGTCGCGCGCGGGCTCGGGGAGCACGCCGACTGACTCGTAGTAGCGAATGGCGGATGTCCTCAGGCCGGTTTGCCGGGCCACCTCACCGATCGTGAGCGATGCGTTCACGGGTGCCCCCTTGACTTCAAGTCGGGTTGAAGGGCGACTGTAGCTGCTGTGTCCAGACGACGGAGTACCTCGATGCCCCCAGATTCGCCCGTTGCGTGTTCGTTGAGCGCGGACGCCATGCCGAAACGTCTTGCGGAGATCGCAGCCTTGGGAAAGGCGTCGCTGCTCACCGCTGAGATCGTCGACGCCCACGCCGTTCTGTGCTTCCGCGCCGACGCCGACACCCGCGAGCGCCTCGCGGCCGTCGTTGCCGCCGAAGCTGAATGTTGCGCGTTCCTGACGATGACATTGCAGGATGAGCCTGGAGCCGTGGCGCTGGCCGTCGACGGGCCGCGCGAAGCTGCACAGGTGGTCCAAAGTCTCCTCCCCGTGTTCACCGGCGAGCGCGAGGCGGCGTGATGGACCAAGCTTCAACTCGCCGCCGCGATGGTCCGTGGGCCGGCACTGTTGCCCTGATGGTGCTCTGCTGCGCCGTGGCGCCGGCCGTGGTGGGGGCGGTCGCCGGGTCGCTCATCGGGGGCTGGCTGGGCATCCTCGTTGCGGTCGCGTGCGCTGCCGTCTTCGCCCTTGTGCTTCATCGCCGACGCGCGCGGGGACGGTGTTGAGCGTGCGCACGCTGCTCGTCGCGCTCATCGTGGCGTCGACCGTCGGCTTCGTCGTCGGAACCACCGTCGAGCGCAACCAGGGCGAGGAGCGCGCCGAGACCACCCAGACGACGCCAAGGAGCGAGCCGGAACGGTCGGTGACCGAAGGCTCCAGCGAGGAGCAGCACGCCGACGAGTCGGCTGAAGGCGCGACCGAAGAATCGGCAGCGGGGGCGAGCGAGGAGGGCCATGTCGAGTCCTCCGAGGAGTCTCGGCCCCTCGGCGTCGATATCGAGGCGGTCCCGTTCATCGTGCTCGCCGCGCTGGGATCACTCGCCCTCGCCGGCCTCGCCTGGGCCCGCCCGAGCTGGCTCCCCGGGCTCGTGGCCATAGCCGCGGCGATGACGCTGTTCGCCGCGCTCGACGTGCGCGAGGTCATCCATCAGGTCGACGAGAGCCGCACCGGACTCGCCGTGCTCGCGGGGATCGTCGCGGCGTTGCACGCCGCCGCCGGTTTGGTCGCCGCGCTGATGATCCGCGTCGCGCGCCACCCAGCCGCCGAAGGGCCGGGCACGCTGGCACCATGACGGCGTGACCGCCCGCTCGATCGCGCTGTTCATCGCCGCCGCATTCGCCGAGATCGGCGGTGCCTACCTGATCTGGATCGGCCTGCGCGAGCACAAGAGCGCCATGCTCGTCGCGCTAGGCGCCCTGGCACTCGCCCTGTACGGCGTGCTGGCCACCTACCAACCCAGCGACGAGTTCGGGCGCGTCCTGGCCGCTTACGGCGGCGTGTTCATCGTCGGGTCGTTGCTCTGGGGCATCGCGTTCGACGGCTTTCACCCCGACCGCTTCGACCTCGCCGGAGCCGCGCTTTGCCTGGCAGGCGTCGCGGTGATCATGTACGCACGCTGAACACGTCCACGTCAGGCCCTGAACGTCGCGCCCTCATGTCGCCTCTCCATGGTCCTCGTCCTCGGCACTCGCACCGCCGTCCTGTGAGCGCTCTCGGCGACCGCTCCACCACAGACCGAGCGCGATCAGAACGACCGGCGCGATGTAGAGGAGTGAGAGAGCCCAGTGTCCGCCGTGGGCAAGAGGCAGATCGGTCATCGCGCCGCGGAGGAGAGGAGCCAGAGCCCGAGGCTGGTGAAGGCGACCATGACGAGCAGCATCCAGTACTGCGACCGAGTCGCGGCGCGTTTGTCGCGCCAGGTCGCGAGGGCGCGGTCGTGAGCGAGGACGAGGGCGCAGAAGTGTCCGAGCACGAGCGCGGCAACCTGCACGTACCAGATCCCGGTGGCGCTCAGGAGACCGTAGTTGATCGTCGCCGAGGCGGTCCCGAGCAGGTCGGAGCACTCGCCCAGCGGGTCTGACGCGAGGTACGCGATGGCCTGTCCCTGGAAGGCGAGCAGCGAGAAGTAGTGCGCGACGAGGTACGCGAACGCGATTGGCACGAGCGAGTGCGCGAAACGTCGTGCGAGCTCGGACGTGCTCGCGCCGCCGCCGACGCGATGCATCCCGCCGACTGCGAGGCGATAGAGCCCGCTCACAAGCGCGACCATGGCGAGCAGCCCGACCGTGTAAGCGGCCTGGACCGCGGCCTCGCGGCCCAGGGCGAGTGAAGCGAAGGCGTCGGTCAGGTGCTCGGCGATGCCGCTCGCCCCGGTCCACAAGGAGCCCTGCGTGATGCCATCGAAACTCGTCGTGCCGATCATGACGCAGACGACAGCGACCGACCCTGCGCCGCTCCACATCCGCGGAGCGCCGCTGAGCGGGGGCCGAAGACAGAGCACGTGCCCCCGCCAGTGCAGCGGCGATAGCCGGGCGACAAGGCCGAACCAGACCGAGAAGCCGTCGGCCCTCCGGGTCCACTCATCGACGCCGTACAGGCTCATGCCGACGAGCATGACCGCGGCGTAGGCGAGCGTCAGCACCGCCAGCACGCTCGGGTCGTCACGGTTCGCGAAGACGATCTCGACCCACGCGAACGCGAGGAGGCCGGCGGCAGCCGGCCAGCGCCCCAGCCACTCGGGGTAGGCGAGTGGCTGGGGCACACCATCACCAGCCACGCGCCGCGCAGCCCAGCCCGTCGCACGGCCCACCGCGCGCCACGGATTGAACGCGGCGAAGACGTCCCCGAGCAGCACGCTCGCGAACGGGACGCCAACCCAGAAGATCACGTAGATGACTGTCGGAGCGAGGTTGGCGGTCGCCGTCTGGTTGCCCGCGAACCCCGCCCACACGGTGATCAGGAACGCGGCGACACCTAACGACCCGGCGAGAATCTCGAGCGCGAGCGGGACACGGAACAGACGGCGCTCGCGCACCTGCTCGAGCACCGACTGTGGCCACAGCGAGGCAAGCGCGACGAACGACGCCACGAGGACGAGCACAGCGCCCCACACGAAAAGCCACTCGGGAATCGGCAGGTCGGCTCGCTGTGCGACCCCGTGCGCAGACGCGCTCGCCGGGAGCAGCAGCGCGACGACCAGCGTCCCGACCGCGGCCGTGCCCCTCACGGCTCGACCGTCAGCTTGACGATCTGGACGCCCGCGTTCTCGAGCTCGACCTCGAAGACGCCAGTGATCGTCGCCGGCACCGCGAAGCGGGCCTTCTCACCCGGGCCGACGGCCTTCTCGACGTCGTAGCCATGGACGTGGACCTGCTCGGCGGCGTCGGAGACGACCGTGAAGCGGATCGTGCCGCCCTGCTTGACCGTGATCTCTTTCACGCCTCCGACGGGCATGCCGTTCTCGACGCGGATGATCGCCGCCCTAGGCTTCGGCCGTGGCGTCGCGGCAGCCGGCTCGGTGGCGGTGGTCGTGGTCGATCCACTGCTGGGCTGGGTCGCGGTCCTCGTGTCGGACTTGCTGGCGTCGTCGGGTCTTAGAGCGACAAAGGCGATCACCGCGACGGCGAGTGCGAGGATCGCCGTGGCAACGCGTGCGTTTCTGGACATCGAAGGTTCCTTGCGGTTAGGAGTCGCCGCGGCGCGGCAACCAGGTGGACCGGCGGGATGGTCGTGCCGGCCGCCGATCAAGCGGCGGCGACGGGCGTCCACGGAGGCGGCCTGCCGGCAATGTGCTCCGCGAGCGGCGAGGCTTTCCGGGCGATCTGCGCAACGCGCCGGGGACGCGGGCTCAGTGGCCTCCGGCACCTCGTCCGCGATGCTCCCGCGAACTTGCTGAGCACTCGCTCGCCGGGGTACTTCCCAGCCGCCAGCATCGCGAAGAGCAGCAGCGCTGGAGCGGCGTGGGCCGCCAGGTCGATGGCGCCACAGACGCAGGCTGCGGCAGAGGCGAGCGCAGTCAGTCCGATGAGCCCGGCGGCATACGGCTTCGCGGGTCCGATAGCGCTCAACGCGAGCTGTCCCATTCGATGGTGAGAAGCTCCGTTTTCGCTTCGGGCTCGTGATCGACCTGCAGCGTCGTGTGTTCGATCTGGAAACGCGCACCGATCATCGACTGCAACTCGCGGCGACGGGCGTGACAATCCTCGCCGGGGCGCACGAGGACGTGAGCGGCAAGCGCCGGGAACCCTGACGTGACCTCCCAGACGTGGAGATCGTGAACTTCGACGATGCCGGGCAGGGCGGCCATCGCCTCGCCGACTTGGCGCGGGTCCACTCCTCTGGGCGCTCCCTCGAGCAGGATCCGCCCCGAATCGCGCACCAGCCCCCACCCGCCATACAGCATCAGCGCCGCGACGGCCAAGGCCGCGAGACCATCGGCGGTCTGGAACCCGGCGACGACGACGAGCAGTCCCGCGAGGGCCGCCGCGAGCGACGAGAAGAGGTCGAAGAGGTTGTGCAGGAACGCGCCCTGGACGTTGAGGCTGTCGCGAGCGGCCTTGGAGAGAGCCCACGCGGCCGCCCCGTTCACGAGCGCCCCGATGAGCCCCGTGACGAGCACGAAGGTCCCGTCGACGTCGGGCGGATTGATCATCCGCCCGACGGCCGGCACGGCGATCAGCGCCGCAAGAACGAGCAACGTCACGCCGTTGATCTGCGCGCTGAGGATCTCCCCGCGCTTGAGGCCGAACGTGTAAGCCGCCTTCGCTGGACGTTGCGCCAGTCGCAGCGCGATCAGCGCGAGGCCGATCGCCCCGGCGTCGGTGAGCATGTGCGCGGCGTCGGAGAGCAGCGCGAGCGAGTTCGCGATCAGGCCGACGACGACCTCGACGACCATGAACCCGAGGTTGATGAGCAGCGCGACGATCAGCCAGCGCGAGTCGCTGTCGGCGGTGATCGCGTGCGAGTGCGACCCCGTCCCGTGCGCGTCACCCGTGGCGTCGTGGTCGTGGCCCATCGTGACGTCTCAGCCCGCGATCGCCCGTTGGACGGCCCCGTCGAGCGCGTTGAAGCCAAACGATCCTTCGAGTCGCGCGACGACCTTTCCGCTCGCGTCGATCGTAAAGAGCCACGGCTCGGTCTGAAGGCCGAAGCGCTCGAGCGAGGGGCGAAGTCCCTTCTCCACGGTGTTGTCCACGTAGACCTCCTGGTGGATGAACGCAGCCTTGTCCCCGTATTTCTGCTTGAGCTGCAGCGCGATGTCGACGACCGGGCCGCACACCCGCGAGTGGCACAGCTGCGGCGTGGCGAAGAGCAGCACCACCGGCTTCTTGCCCAGCACGTCGCGCAGGTTCGCGTCGTGCATGTCGTCGTTCGGGATCCGCGTGTCGATCGCCTTGATCGACCCAGCCGAGGCGACGGTGTCGGTGTCCACCACGGGTGCCGTCTCCCCGACGCGCGCGACGGTGTCGCGTGAGCGGGGCGTGACCTTGACCTGGGTGGTCGCGCCGATCAGGTCGTCGCCCTGCTTGCTCACGACGAGCACGAACCATGTGCCCGGGGCAGCGAAATCCACCTGCGCGGCGTAAATCGCCGCAAACGCGTCCTCCTCCGTCGCGGACTGCCGACTGCGGTAGGCCGGATCGGTGATCAGGAGGTCCGCCGGCGCGAGGAATGGTCCCCGCGCGACCGCGTCAGCGCTGCGCGCGATGAAGACCGCAGACTTCCCGTAGAGGAACTTGTTGCCGGCGTCGATGAGACCGAACGCGAGACGGTTCTCCCCGGGCGTCAGAACGGACGTCGCAAGCCCCACCTGCGGTCCGCCGGACATCAACGAATCGGCGAGCGCCTGCAGCGTGCGGCCATCAGCCGACGGGAAGTCGGCGAGCGCTGGCGTCGTCGCCTCCGCCAGCTCCGCGCGCAGCGACGCGGATGAAACCTCGCCGGGCTTCGCCGGGTCGCTCTTCTCGCCGCCGCATCCAGCGAGTAGCACGACCACGGCAAACACAAGCAGGAGACGGAGCAGCATGGAAACAGAAGGTCCTTTCGACGCGAGCACGACGGGCACGGCGAGCTGGGCCGAACGACCCTGACGGGCCTAGGTCGATCCTCAGCGAGCGACGTGCGGCGGAGCGCGCTCGGCGAGATGCCGAGAAAGAGCGCTTACGCGCGAGGCCGCGACCGCGAGCGGTGGGGCAGACCGGACTGGCTGCGAGGCCGCGAGCGGCATCGGCGCAGCGAGGAGGTGGCCGAGCACGAAGCGGCGGACGACGACGATCGTGACCACGACAGTGAGCGCGAGCGTGAACGCCGGCGGCAGCGAGACCGCGAACAGCGGCAGCAGCTCGAGCCCGTGTCCGTCGGCGAAGCGCACCAGCTCATACCCCGCGAACGTCATCTGCACCTCGTGGAGCAAAATCGCCGCGCCGAGGACGCCGACTGCGGAAACCACGACCTTGCGCCCGGAGAAGAACACCGCGTCGAGCCTACTCGCCGACACCGGGCCGTGGGGCCACTCCGCGGGCGTGGGCTCGGCGTCAGTGGCTGTGGGCATGTGCGCCTTCGTCGCCGGCGCCGTCCGGGGGCAGGCCGGGGTCAGCCTTGATGGTCTGGAACGACTGCCAGGTGATGCGCAGGATCACCAGCGTGATGAACAGGCCGATGAGAGGGTCGCCGAGCTCGAAGCCGACCGCGACAACGGCGGCGCTCGCGACGACCCCGAGGCTGACGAACCCATCGATGCGGGCGTGGTTGCCATCGGCGATCAGCGCCGGGCTGTTGAGTCGGCGTCCGCCGCGCAGGCGAACGCGAGCGGCGATCTCGTTTCCGACGAAGCCGATCGCGCCGGCGGCGGCGAGCACACCCAGATGGTCCAGTGGCTGCGGATCGATGAGCCGGCTCACTGACTCCACGGCCGCCACGCAAGCGCTGACGAAGATGACCGCCACAACGAAGTAGCCGGCGCGCTTCTCGGCAACGAACGACCGCATGAGGAACGCGATGCCGAGCGGGATGGCCGTCAGCGCGTCGCCGAAGTTGTGGATGAGATCTGCCAGCAGCGCGACGCTGCCTGTCACCACGAACATCGCCGTCTGCACCAGAGCGGTGACCAGCAGCACGCCGAGGCTGGCCACCACGGTGCGCACCCCGTCCCGCGAGCGCGTGATCGAACGGTCGACCAGCCCATGGCTGTGCCCGGGCCCGTGGCTGTGCCCCCGGTCACCCTGGTGGCTGCCGTTGGAGAGCCGGGGTGGCGTCGTGTCGGTCATGATCCCGCGCCCACGGTCAGTGCCGACTCGGCCGAGCCGGCAAGCCCGAGCCGCACGTGGTCGACATGCGAGACGACCTGCTCGAGCATCTCTCCGACGTGGTCGTCGTGCAGCGCATAGATGACTTGGCGCCCATCACGCTGACCGACGACCAGCCCGAGGTGACGCATCAACCGAAGCTGATGGGAGACGGCCGAACCCTCCATCCCGACGGCGGCGGCCAGCTCGCTGACCGACGCCGGTGCCACGTGAAGTCGCGCGAGGATCCGCAGCCGGCTGGGCGCCGACAGCGCCTGCATCGCGTCGGCGGCCGCCTGGACAAAGTTGGGGTTATCCAGCAGGCGGTCGAGATCAGCTTGCTCCCCGTGACTCATCGCCACCACGATAGCTGAATGACTGCTCAGCTATGCACTCTTAGAAGAACCTCCCGACGCGCGTCGCTCGAGCTGTAGCGCGATGGACGGGACTTCGCCGCTCTCGCCGTGCCGCTCGGGTTGCTCGCGCTGGCGCGTCCGGCGTCGCGGCGTGGGGGCTCGTGCTGCGCGGCCACCCTTCGCTGCGCGGGGGCGAGCGCCAGGTCGCGACCGGCGTCCCGCTCGCCTTCGAGCAATGAGACAAGCGCCAACGCTCGCACCACGGTCACTCAGCAGCCGCGGCCCGCGCGCGCCCGTCCGCGATCGCGAGGAATACGAAAGCCAGGATGAACGCGACCGCGAACAGAATCATCTCAAAGGCGATCATGAGGCTCGCCGCGTTGGCCTGGTCGACTTCCGGCGTGGAACGGCCGGGCCGCTGACCCGCCACGTGATAGCCCGCGGCAAACCAAACCACCATCGCCGGGGGCAGCATGGCCACCCGGGAACACATCGAATAGACGTGTCGCGCCCACCACGGGAGGCCCCCGTCCCGCACCCCGCGCCGCAGCGACCTGGGCTCCCGCGGATCGAACATCGCGAGCGCCAGCAGCAGCCCGAAGCCGACGAAGGAAATGTGATCCAAGACGTGCACGGGACCGCCCGGCACGGCCGCCCGGTGCAGCGCCGGCACGTACCACGCGTAGGCGGCCAGGGCCCAGAGCAGCAATGCACCGACGGGTGAGAGCACCCAGGTCAGCAGCCGCGCACGCCGACGCGCGTCGCCGCTCATGCGCCCGAGGCGCTCACGCAGTCCGTGCCTTGCGCCTGTTGGCAGCCCCAGCACGAGCAGGGGGGCCGCAAGGTCGCCGAGGATGATGTGCTGCGCTACGTGAGCGGTGAGGACGTCGCTCTGCCCAAGCGAATCCAGCGGGGAGGTGACGGCGGCGGCCACGGCGGCGCAACCGGCCCCGAACGACATGAGTTGCCACCAACGCCAGCCCCGCAGACCGCGCGGCAGGACGGAGGCCCTAGCCAGCCCGACGCGGCCGGGTTCCGTCATGCGCACGAACCATGGACGGGCGACCCTTTGCCACGACGATGCCGCAAGGTCTCGACTTGCGCCGCTGATTCCGGTGCGTCAGCCTTAAACGCTGGCTCATGGCGCGATGCTCGTCGCCCGAGCCTCCCCGTAGGAGCCGGGCGCCTCGTCACATTGCTCCTCCGCGGCCAGCTAGCCGCCCGATGCGCGGTAGGAAGCGCCCGACACGCGCCGCATAGTCCCGGTACGCAGCTCCGTGCGTCGTGAGCAAGTAGGGCTCCTCCACGACGCGCGTCTGCAGCTCCAAGGCGACGAACAGCACGACCGCGCCGGCGAGCCCTGCGACGTTCGGTACGAGTAGCGCGAGCCCGATAGCAGTCGGCAGCATGGCCGCGAAGATCGGGTTGCGAACCACTGCGAACGGACCGTTTGTGACGAGCGTCGTGCGCTCGTTCTCGTCAACGCCGATGCGCCAGGCGGTTCCCATCGCCACCTGCGCGTACAGCGTCAGGTCAATGCCGACGAAGGCCAGCACGACACCGACGCCTTGTGCCAGGTCGCCGTCGAGTGCCGGCACCGGATCCAGAATTTCGGCCAGGTCCAGAATGGGCGCGGCGAACCCCAGCGCCAGAGCAACGACGAACAACACGCCGCCCAGCCATTCCGGTGAACGTCCCAGGCGCCCGCTGATCCCATGGAAGCCCGTTGAGCCGGTGCGGCGCTTCTGCAGCCACGACCGAAGCCCGAACGCAAGCCCGAGGTAAACGCCGTAGAGGACGAGCGCAAGCTCAGCCATCAGCGCAGCAATCGTCGTGGCTCGTCTCGGTCAGCCCCGCCGGGACGGGCGATGCCACGCAGCAACCCTCACCGCGCCACGCCTCACGGCCCTCCTGCACCGCGACGGCGGCGATCAGCAGGCCAACCGCGGGGTCGAGCCACCATGCGCCGAGCCAGGCGTTGCCGAGGAGACCGACCAGCAGGGCACCGGCCAGGTAGGCGCACAGCATGTTCTGACGACCCTCGCCCTTCGTCGCCGCAGAGCCGAGCTCGTCCGCGATGCGTTGCTTGGCGATGCCGAGCATCGGCATGAACACGACAGACCCGAGCGCAAGGAAGATCCCCACCAACGTCTCGTCCGGCCGGTCGCCGTTGACGAGCGCCCGGATCGACGCCACGCCGACGTACGGCGCGAGAATGAAGAACTGGACTGCGACGAACTTCTGCGCGCGTTCCTCCGCGGCCTGCGAGTGCATCCGCGACCCTGTAAAGCGCCAGATGATCACGACGCTCGCCAATCCCTCGATTGCCGAGTCGAGCCCGAAGCCGATCAAGGCAATCGACCCGGCCGCGAGCCCCGCGAGTATCGCCACCGCGCCCTCGACCGACATCCACGCAAGCGACAGCCACGACAGCAGCCGCGCCCGACGAGCTAGACGTTCCACCGTCGCTCGGTTGGGGCCAAGCGTCGCCGGGGCCTGCGCGACAGGAAGTGCTTGCGTCGCGCTCATAAGTAGACCTTCGCCCCGACGACCGCGCCCAGGAGCGCCGCCCCCGCGTCGGTCAGCGAGTACATGACCATCTTCCCCTCACGACGCGAGCGCACCAGCCCGGCCGCGCGCAACATGCGCACATGGTGCGAGACGAGCTTGTCGGATCGCCCAACCACCCACGCGAGATCGCAGACACACAGCTCGCCGCCGCGCTCAAGCGCGATGGCTGCGGCGAGGCGCGTTGGATCCGCAAGCGCCTTTGCGCGCTGGGCCGCGTGGGCGAGCGCCTCGGGGTCCGGCGCTTCTCGTCGCAGCCGCTCGGCACGAAGTAGATCGAGACACAACAGGTCGCATCGGTCGTCTGCCATGCCAACAATCTAACGAACATACGAACGGCGTCAGATCTCCGCCCACTCGAACGCCGCCACCAAGACGCCACGCTCGCGCCGCCACGCTTGCGCAGGTGCGCTGGCCGGCGCCTCGGCGCGCCCGCTACCCCAGGACGACGAGCTTCGGCGCGCCGCGACGGCGGCCGGGTTGCACGAGCACGCCGGCGCCCATTGACGTCCGTCCGCCGTCCCTCGCCTACGACGAACTCGACGTCGAGCTCGTCGGGCAGCAAAGTTCGCGCGTGTTCCGCGTCGCTCGCGGCGAGCCGGCGCATCTCGCGGTTCCACGACGTCGTCTGCAGGTTGCAGCAGCGCGACGGCTTCTCGACCGGCGCCAAAGTCAGCACCGTCAGCCGCGATGCAGACCTTCGCGCGGCGTCAGCCGCCTCCGTGAGCGCGCGTTCGGCCTGCTTCGATCCATCGAAGTAGACGAGGACATTGGCGGCGCCCATGCCGTCAGGGTACGAGGTCCGCGGCGCCGAGTCAGATGCTCTTGAACACGTTGAGCCCGAGGTCGTCCAGGAGCCGCTGCGCTTCGACGTTGAGGCGGAACAGCTCGCCGGTGAGCACGAGCACGCCCATCGCGACGAGCACGGTTCCGGCGCCGAGCTGGATCGCGCGGTGGTGGCGCCCCAGCCAGCGGAACGCCCGCATCGAGCCCGAGAACGCGACCGCCGACAGCAGGAACGGGATCGCGAGCCCTGCTGAGTAGACGAGCATCAGGGTCCCTCCCTGCGCGGTGCCCTCGCGCGTCGCCGCGAGGCCGAGGATCGCGCCGAGCGTCGGTCCGACGCAGGGAGTCCACGCCAGCGCGAACGCCGCTCCGGCGATCACCGGGCCGCCCGCCGCTCGCTCGCTCAGCGCTCGCAGCCGCACGTCGCGGTTCAGACGCGTCACGAACGCGGTCGCGATGAAGAACGATCCCATCGCGATGATCGCCAGCCCTGATACCCGCTCCAGCGTGCGCTGGTTGTCGAACAGGAATGCCCCCAGCGCCGTCGCGCTCAGTCCGAACGCCACGAAGATCGCGGAGAACGTGCCGACGAACGCCAGGCTCCGCCCCACGACCCGCGGGTCGATGCGCCGCCGGTCGCCGGGGGTGGCCGGTGCCGCCCCGGCGACCGTCGCCAGGTAGCCCGGTACCAGCGGCAGGCAGCACGGCGACAGGAACGAGACCATCCCGGCCGCGAAGGCCAGCGCCAGGCTGGGTGCGTCAGGTCCCAAGCGCCCACCTGCGCAGGTCCGCGTCCAGCTCGCGCTCCGTGGCGTAGCCACCCAGGTGGGTGCGCGTCAGGCGCCCCGACGCGTCGTAGAACGCCGTGGTGGGCCACGCTCGTCCGCCGCCGAACAACCGCGCGATGGCGACGTCCTCGTCCACATAGTGGGGAAACGGCGTGCGGAACTCGCGCAGGAATGCGTACGCGTCGTCGCGCACGTCCTGCGAGTTGACGCCCAGGAACGCCACGCGGCCGCTGTAGTGGCGCGCCAGCCTCTGGAAGAACGGGAACTCCGCCCGGCACGGACCGCACCACGATGCCCACTGGTTGACCACGACGGGCACGCCGCGCAGCGCGCGCAGCCGGGCCCGGAAAGCCCGGGGGCCGCCGTCCAGCAGCCGTCCCGCGTCTGCTTGAAGGGCGGCCAATCCGGTCGCTGCCGCCGCGCCCGGACGGCCGGCAGCGGCGACGCCGGCCGGACCGCGCGGATCGTCGACGGGGCGCAGCGCGAACGCGCTCACGAGCACCGCGGCGACGACCAGCAGCGCGAGCCGTCGGAGCCTCTGGCCGGTCATCAGGCGCGACTACCGCAGCGCGGCGTCGAGCGCTTCGCGGAAAGCGCGCACGCCGAAGCTGCCCTCGAGCCGGGCGGCGACGGTCCCGTCGGCCTTGATCGTGAACAGCCAGGGCTCGGATATCAGCTTGAACGCGCGCAGCGGCTCGCGCAGACCCTTGTCGACCTGATTGTCGACGTAGACCTCCTGGTGGATGAACTCGATTTGATCGCCGTACTCCGCGCGCAGCTGCAGTGCGATGTCGACGACCGGACCACAGGTGCGCGACTCGCACAGCCGCGGCGTAGCGAACAGCAGCGCGACGGGCCTGCGGCCCAGAACGTCGCGCAGGCTGGTGCGATGCAACTCGGGCGCCGGCGGGACACGCGTGTCGACCGCCTCCTCGTCGCCGCCGGCCGAGGCGACCGTGTCGGTGTCGACCGCCGGCGGGCGCTCGCCGACGCGGGGGATACCGTGGTCGCGCTGGACCTGGATCTCGGTGGTGCCGGCGACGATGCCGGCGGCGGTCTTGGTGAGCACGAGCACCGCCTGGCGTCCGGCGCGTCGCAATGGAACCTGTGCTGCGTAGATGGCTGCTATCCGGTCGGCCTCGCGGGCGGCGTACCGGCTGCGGAACGCGGGCTCCGTGACAAGCGCGTCGGCCGGGGCGGGGTAAGGGCCGCGCGCGCGGCCTCCCGGCCGGTCGGCCAGGTACACCGCGCTGCGTCCGTAGACGAGGCGGTTCTCGGAGTCGAGCAGCCCGAACGCCAGGCGGTTGGCGCCCGGCTCGAAGATCGACGTCGCCAGCGCGAGCTGGATCTGCGCGGACGACTCGCTGGCAATCTGCTCGAGCGTGCGGCCGCGGGCGGGCTGGAAGTCCGCCGTCGTGACCTTTGCGGCGTCGGCGAGCTGGCGCTCGAACTGCGACTGCGACACCCCGGGCGGCGGCTTGGGCGTTCCGGTCTGCCCGTCGCCGCACCCGGTCAGCGCGAGCGCGAGCGCGGCAACTCCGAGGACGACAGCTCTCATGGCCGGGCCCGGACCGCCCAACCACGCCCGCCGTCGGCCGAGGCGCTCACCGTGCCGTCAGCGAGCGCGGCGTACAGGTCGTCCGCGTCGGCGACGAACGCCGCCGGCTGGCCGCCGATCGTGCCGCGGTCCTTCCAGCTGCGACCCTGGTCGGCGCTTGCGGCCACCGCGCCGTCGCCACCGACGAGGTACAACGCCTCGTCCGAAGACCACGCGAGCAGCCCCACGCGCTGTGCATCGAGCGGCCGCCAGCCCTTGCCGCCGTCGGGCGAGCTGAACAGGCCGTCGGGTGTCGCGACGACCACACGGCGGTCGTCGCCTGGGTCGATCGCGAGGTCGATCAGCGGGGCCGGCGGTGTGCGCTCCTGCCAAGTGCGTCCGCCGTCGCGGCTGACGAACAGGAGACCCGAGGAGCCATCGAAGCCGTACACGACGCGACCGGCGGCGCGCAGGACGTGGAAGTCCGTCTTACCCAGCAGCGAGACCTGCTGCCATTCGCGCCCGGCGTCCTGCGAGCGGATCAGGCCGAGGTTCGGCGGACCGCCGGCGCGCGGATCGGGATGCCCCGAGCCCAGGAAGCGGTCGGCGCCGACGACCGTGAAGCCCATCACGTCCTGCTGGCTGTCCCCCACTCGCTGAGCGGAAGGGCTGCCGGGCGCGGCGCGAAAGAGCCCTGTGTGCGTCGCGATCAGCAGCGCACCGTCGCTCGGGTTGACGCCCAGCCCGTGGACATGGGCGAAGTCCGCGCCCGGCGGGGGAGCAGCCTCCTCGCCCGCCGCTGGACCGGCCGCCGGCTCCTCGTCGCCGGCGCAGCCGGCGAAGGCCAGCACGGCGCCGGCGACCGCGAGCAGGCGAAGGGGGGCGCTGATACGAGATCCGATCATGATCCCTAACCTACTACCTGACGTAGTGCATCTGCGCCGGACACGATCCGCCCATGGCCCCTAACCCATCACGATGACGTTTGCTCACGGCGGCGCGCGCTGGCTCGAGTCGCTGAGCAGGAAGATCGCCTGCCTCGTCGCCCTGGGCGCGCTCGCCGTTCCGGCGCCCGCGTACGGGCACTCGGCCTATCTGGGCTCGACGCCCGCCGCGGGCGCGCGCGTCGCGGACTCTCCGAACCGAATCGCGCTGAGGTTCACCGAGCCGCTCAACGCGCGGCTAAGCCGCGCCGAGCTGCGCCGCGCCGGCGGCGCGAGGGTCGAGGCGGCTGTCTCAGCCGACGCCCGGACGATGCTGGTGACCCCGGCACGACGGCTGGGCACCGGCGCGTACGTCGTGAAGTGGCGCAGCGTCTCCACAGAGGACGGGCATCCGCTCCAGGGCACGTTCTCCTTCGGGCTGCGCGTGCCGGCCGTCGCAGCCACGCACACCATCGAGCGCAGTCCGCTCGCCAACGGCGGCTGGGCGCGCGCTGCGGCCCGCGCGGTGCTGTACGCGGCGCTCGCGCTGCTCAGCGCCGCGCTCGCGCTGGCGGTCCTGCTGACACGTCGCGACGGGGCGTCGTGGCTCGTGCCCCCCGAGGTGGCGAGCGAGCTGGGACCCGAGCGCGCCGGCGCTCTGCGCGAGCGGGCGGCGACGCTGCGCGGCGAGGTCGGGACACTTGCGGTCAGCGCAGCCGTCGCCGTCGCGATCATCGACGCCGGCACCGCCGCAGGATCCTTCGCGCCCGCGGCGCTGCGCGACTACCTGTTCGCCAACGTCGCCGGCGGTGCGCGCCTGGCGCTCGGCGGGTTCGTGCTCGCGGCCGTGCTCACCGCGGCGCGCCGGCCGCGACTCGCGGCGGCGCTAGCGCTGGCAGCGCTGGGCGCGGTCGCCATCTCGGGGCACGCCAACAGCGCCGAACCGCGCGCCGCCGCGCTGCTCAACGACTGGGTGCATCTTGCCGCGGGCTCGGTGTGGCTGGGCGGGATCGCGTGGATGCTGCTGGTCTGGACGCCGACCCTGCGCGGCGGCGGCCGGGCGGCACGGCGCGCCGCGATGCGCCACGTGCTGCCGACGTTCGGCCGCGTCGCGCTGCCGGCGTTCGCGCTCGTCGTGGTGTCGGGCACGGTGAGCGCCGTCATCGAGCTCGGCGAGCCCGCTGCCCTCTGGCAGACCGGCTACGGCGCCGCGCTCACGGTCAAGGTGGCGTTGGTTGCAGTCGTCGCGGTACTCAGCTACCGGCAAGCCATCCGCCTGCGTCCCCAGCTGCTGGCCGCGAAAGAGCCTCCTCGAGCGGAGGAGCGCCGGCACTGGCGGCTGCTTGAGGCCGAGCCGGCCTTTGGCGCCGCGGTGATCGCCGCCGCCGCGCTGCTGGTCTCCTTTCCGCTGCCACCGGGCCAAGCCGTTCGCGCTGACGTTCCCGCAGCCGCGTGCGACCCCTGCCCGCTGCGCACGCCCGATCGGGGTGAGCTGGGCGTCGCCGATCTGGCCGGCTTCGGCGTGGTCGCCGCGTGGATCCGGCGTACCCAACGTGGACTGGCGGGCGAGCTGCGTTCCTACGATCTCTCCGGCGAGCCAAGCGCGGCGCCGCTGCGCCGGCGCCGCGGGACGCTCGCATCTTGCGGGATCGGTTGCTGGACTTTCACCGCGCCGCCCGCAGACACGCTGGACGTCGAGCGCTACGAGCGCGGCAGCTGGCACCGCGTCGCGCTGCCCGCTCGCTGGCGTGCGGGCGGTAGCGGTCAGGCACGTGCGCTGCTCGAGCGCGCCCAGCGCACGATGCGGGCGCTGCGATCCGTACGCGAGAGCGAACGCGTCACGAGTGGCCCCGGCACGCTCGCCGTCACCCACTACCGCGTCCAGGCGCCCGATCGCCTCGACTCGGCCACCAGCTCGGGCCCGCGTCGCATCGAGATCGGTCGCCGCGGCTGGCTGCGCGTCGGCGCCGGACCATGGGAGACCTCGTCCCCGCTCGTGCCGTTCACCGTGAAGACGTGGTTTCGCTGGACACCGTTCGCCGAGGCCGCCGAGCTGCTCGACGTCCGGATCGACCGGGGCCGGCGGGTCGCGCGGCTCGCGCTGTTCGATCCCGCGACCCCCGTCTGGCAGCGCCTGACGGTCGACCTCTCCAGCGGCCGCGTGCTCAGCGGCGTCGCGATCAGCCGGGCGCACCGCATCACCCAGCGTTACCGCGCGTTCAACCGGCCCGTTCGCATCAACCCGCCGCAGATCCGATGAGCAGTCTCGACGCCGAGCCAGTCCGCAGGCGACGCCTGGGCCGCACGCTCGCGGTCGGCGCTGCGGCGGCGATGCTCGCGCTGCTCGTCTATGGAGTGCTCGCCGCAGCGCCCGACCGCTCGATCGACGAGCAGCTCGCACGCGCCAAGGCCGTGCCCGCCCCAACGCTCGACCTCGAACTGCTCCAGGCGGGCGAGCTCGGCCCGGGGCTCGCGTCGGTTCGCCCGGCGCTCGCCGATGGCCGGCTCGACCTCGACGAGCTACGCGGCACCCCGGTTGTCGTCAACTTCTGGGCATCGTGGTGCGAGCCGTGCCGCAGCGAGGCACCCGAGCTGCGCGCCGCATGGCAGCGCGAGGCCCGTCCACGCGGCGTGCTCGTCATCGGCCTCGACGTGCTCGACAGGCCCAAGGACGCCCGCGAGTTCCTGGCTGAGTACGCCCTCGACTACCCCAACGTCCGCGACGGCACAAACGACAGCCTCGACCGCTGGGGCGTGCCGGCGCTGCCCGAGACGTTCTTCATCGACCGCCGCGGCCGGATCGTCGGCCACCTGATCGGCGCTGCGAAACGCGAGCAGCTGAGCGCCGGGATCCAGGCCGCGCGCACCGGACGGGTGCTCGGCGAGCGGCGCGCCGGCGAGACGCGGCCCGCGCGCTGACCTCACAATGGCGTCGGCCCCTCCTGCTACCGTGCGTCGTTGATCGCGGCCCCCGGGGACAGGACAGGAGCAACGACCGTGGCCAAAGGCGCCAGTCGCAAGTCGCAGCAGCAGGATCGCAACTCGCGCCAGCAGGAACAACAGGACTCCGCGCAGGAGCGCCGCACGGAGCGGCACGCGCGCTCGCAAGCGGCACGCGCAGAGCGTGAGCGCGAGCTACGCGAACTGAGCGAGCGCCAGGCCCGCGAACGTCGTCGGCGCGTCGTGATCGGCATCGCGCTGCTCGGCCTCGCCCTACTCCTCGGGCTGGGCATGTTCATAGGCCCTGACGTGCCCGCGCCGGGCGAAGCGAGCATCTCGTTGGTCGCAGCTCTGGCGATCGGGCTGACCGCCGGCGGCCTCTCGTGCCTTGCCGTGCAAGGCGGACTGCTGACCGTCGCCGTCACCGGCGAGCGCGCGCGCGACCCGCAGGTTCCGACCGCAGCGCTGGCGGGCGATGCGCGCCCGATCCTGTGGTTCCTGTCGTCCAAGCTTATCGCGTACACGGCGCTGGGCGCGCTGCTCGGCGCGCTCGGCCAGCTCGCGCAGCCGTCGATCGGGCTGCGCGTAGCGATCCAGGCCGCGACCGCGCTGCTCATGATCGCCACGGCGATGCACTTCCTCGGCGTCCACCCGATATTCCGCTACGCGATCATCCAGCCGCCGCGCACACTGACCCGCCGGATCAGCGCGACCGCTCGCGGTGGCGGCGCGTTCGCCCCCGCGCTGCTCGGCGCGCTCACGATCTTCCTGCCCTGCGGCGTCACCCAGGCGATGCAGCTGATCGCGATCAACTCCGGCGACCCCGTCACCGGCGCCGCCACGATGGCCGCCTTCGTGCTGGGCACCAGCCCGCTGTTCTTCTCGCTCGGTTACTTCGCGACCAAGTTCAGCGAGGCCGCCCACGCGCGTTTCCTCAAGGTCGCCGCCGTGGCGATCCTCGCCGTCTCGCTCTTCACGCTCGACGCCGCGCTGCGCCTCGGCGGCTCTCCGGTCACGTTCGCCTCCGCCAAGGAGGCGCTGTTCGCGGCGCCCAAGCCCGTAGCAGCGACGATCGCCGCCAGCGGCACCCAGGAAGCGCTAATCACCGCCGGCGCCGGCGGCTACAGCCCGCAGCGCATCCAGCTGCAAGCCGGCTCCCCGGCAAGGCTGCGTTTCACGGGCGACGGATCCTCCGGCTGCGCGCTCGCCCTGATCTTCGAAGACCGCCAGTACATCCTGTCCCCCGACGCCGAGACGCCGATCGAGCTGCCCGCGATGAAGGCGGGGCAGCGAATCGACTACACCTGCTCGATGGGCATGTTCGGCGGCAGGATCGAGGTCGTCTGATGAAGCAGGTGATCCACATCGACGGCATGCACTGCGGCAGCTGCGCGCTGAACGTCGACGACGCGCTCGAAGAGCTCGACGGCGTACGGCGCTCCAAGACGAGCTACGCCCGCAGCCGCGCCAAGGTCGACTACGACCCCGACCGGATCACCCTCGAGCGCATTGCGGCCGCGATCGAAGCGCTCGGCTACCAGCCCAGCCCGGAATGAGCGCAACGTCCCGCAAAGAGGAGCTCTGACGTTCGCCGCCAGCCCGAAGCTCCCGACCTCATCAGTCAATCGTCGCGGCAGCCCGCGCAGTCGTCGTGGCTGCCGGGCGGAGTGCTGAACGAGGTGGCCGGCTCGGTGCGCGGCGTCGACCACGGTCCCGTCGGCGGCGGTTCGCTCGCCGGGCCGAACGACGACGAGGTGTCCGCCGCACTCACGGCCGGACTGCTCGTCGCGTTCGCTCCCACCCAGGCGCAACGCCTCAAGCGCCTGCGCGTCGTCCTCATCACCCAGGCCGCGCTCGCCGCCGACCTGCATGCCCTCGCCGACCGCGGGGCGCTCGCCGTCCCGAACGGTCGCCTCCGCGTGCCCAACTGCCGTCCTTTGCTGGCGCTCGGCCTCTGGCTGGGCGCCGCGCCTGGCGCGTCGTCGCCGGCCGCCTGACGCCAGCCGTGCGGGCCTATGTCGCGCCCGCCACCCCGCGTCGCGCAGCTGTTCATCCTCGATCCCCGAGGCCCCGCACGCGCCCCGCTCGTGCCGTCGGCACGGTTCCGGCCAGCGGGACCTCGACGTGGACGGTGAACCGTCGCTGAGCCCTCCTCGCCCATCGCCACCAAGGGGGCCGTGTACTACGACCGGCACCACCGGCACTCGTGGTGGCTTTGTCCCCCCCTCAACCCGGCGGCGGATTGCTGCGCAGCGGTCAGAAATGCCGTTCCGTGTGAAGTACGCTGATCCTGCGATGAACGTCATACGCCTGACCGTCGCGATCGCCGCCTCGCTGGCGTGCGCCATGAACCCGGGCGCTGCGACGGCCCAGACCAAAACGCCCCCGTCGGCGATGTCCGCGCCCCTGCGGTCGACGTCGGGCGCGGCTACCGAAATGCCACCGGTGGTGAGGCCGCCGCTGCCGCCGGGAGCGCAAACGGTGCGGATGGACTATGGGCCGCTGAAGGTCAAACCGGGGCAGAACCTGATCGCGGTCGATCTACTCAAGCAGCGCCCGGCGGTCGATGGCTGGATCGTCGGTTTCCGCCCGGGAATGATCCGCGTGCGCGACAAGAAGAGCCCGCCGGCCAGCGACATCATGTTGCATCACGCGGTCTGGCTCGTCGACTTCAAGCCGACCTTCGCCTCAGGTGAGGAGAAGACGTACGTCACCGCGCCCCCCGGCTACGGATGGCGGTACACAACTCGTCAGCACTGGTTGCTGAATCACATGATCCACAACCTGACTCCTACTCCCGAGCAGGTCTACCTGACCGTCGAGATTGACTTCATCCCGTACGACGCGCCAGAGGCACGAAACATCAAGGAGATCACCACGCGCTGGATGGACGTGCAGGGTCTCACTCCCTACCCCGTCTTCGACGTGCGCCGCAACGCCGCCAAGAGCGGGCGCTACGTCTACCCGGACGACGACCCCAAGGCCTACAAGACCGCTCCGCGCGTGCGCAACCGCTGGGTCGTCGATCGTGACGCGACGCTCGTCGGCACAATCGGGCACGTGCACCCCGGCGGTCTCTACACGGACCTGTGGCTTGAGCGCGGCGGCCGCAAGGCACACCTGTTCCGCTCCAACGCGCGCTACTTCGACCCGGCCGGCCCGGTCTCCTGGGACCTGGCGATGGGCGTCACGCGCTCGAACTGGAAGGTCGCCGTCATAAAGGGCGATGTCCTATCGACGACGGCGACCTACGAGACGCGAAGGGGCGCCTGGTACGAGGCGATGGGGATCATGCCCGTCGGCATCACCAATGGGCCGGATGGCGGCGCCGACCCGTTCACCGAGCCGGTCGACATGCGTGAGGTGCTCAGCCACGGGCGCCTGCCCGAGAACATCGACTCGGGCGGCAGGCCCAACCCCGGCTTGTCCAACCCCCTGCGCCTCAAGGACGGACCGCTCATCGATCGCGTCGTGATCAAGAACTTCAGCTTCGGGCAGGGAGACCTGTCCGCCGGTAGCCGCGCAGGGTTACCGCCGATCGTCCCGCGTGGAAAATCGCTGACGTTCATCAACCGCGATCCTGCGCTCACGATCTTCCACACGGTGACCGGCTGCAGGGCGCCCTGCAACAAGACCGCCGGAAGCGGCTTCCCGCTCGCCAACGGGGCGCCATTCGACTCCGGCCAGCTCGGCTACGGCCCGAATATCAACCTCGGGACGCTGCTGCCCGACAGCGACGATGAGGTGGTTCCGATCACGGCGGCCGCTCAGCGTGTCACGTTCAAGACGCCGACGAACCTGACGCCCGGAACGTACACCTACTTCTGCCGCGTCCACCCCTTCATGCGCGGCGCTTTCAGGGTCAAGTCAAACGCCCGGGACTAGCTTTCGTTTCGCGGGTCAAGACTGGGGATGGCCGTGAATCATCCCTGCGACCGAGGGTCGCCCCGTTCGCGACCGGCGAGACCCGACGCGCGAGCGGCTGCCACCTGCACTTCGAGCTGTGCGCCGCGCCCGGGCGCGGGCCCCGCCCGCACAGACAGCGATTGTGCGCTTTGCCCGCCAGCGAGCGCGACGACCGCGTCAAGGTCGACTACGAACCCGACCCGATCAGCCGCCGATCAAGCAGCTCTTGGGCTTCTTGCCGCCCTTGCCGCCGACGGAGCAGCCGCCCTTACCGGCGTTGGCGTCCTTCAGCAGCGTCGTGTCCGGGGTGAGGTCATGTTCTCCTCGCCGGTGCCGAACACGATGACGATGTTGTCGTTCTTCTTGATCTCGTATGTCGCGGGGTCGGTGATCACCTTGCCGTTCGGGTAGACGCGTAACTTGCGCCCATCGCCGTTGCGGAGCGTGCCGATGTGGTCGGGTCCGAACGTCACGCCCCAGATCGCGAAGACGTCTCCGAGCGTCACGGTGAACGGCTTGTCCGACTCCTGGTGCAGCACGCCGGTCGGAGCGTGCGTGTGCAGCGAGGAGAAGATCCTGTTCTTGAATTCGAGGCCCATGTTCGTCGGTGCCTTGACGAGGATGCCGTCGACGTAGATGCGCAGCTGCGCGTGCTGATGGAAGGTCTCCTTGCCGACCGGCGGCAGGCCGAGCAGGCGGATGCGCTGCGCGAGCTTGGTCTTGTCCGGCGGGAAGGGAGGCGGTACCGCGCGCACGCCGGGGCCCGCGACGACGGCGCCCTCGAGGCCGGCGGGCTCGGCGTTGTCGCCGCAGCTCGAAAGCGGGACGGCGGCGAGCGCAAGAGCGACGGGTACGGCGAGTAGGCGGCAGCGTGCGGGCGTCACCCGTTGCTCCTTGTCAGTCGTTCAGCTGAGCCGCGCGTTAGCCCGCGTCGTGCTCGGCGATGCGCACGTCGAGCTCGGCGCGCCGACGGCGCAGATCATCGAGCGCCTCAGGCCGCGGAGGCGGGCAGCACGCCGCGCGGCGACCACGTCGCGCCTGCACCCACATCATCGCCGGGCACGCTCCGGCGGCGATGACGACCGCAGCAAGCAGCAGCGCGTCGCTCACGAGCTGCCGGCCACGATGCGCTCGTCGGCCTGCTTTTCGGCCTCGAGGCGCGCGATCTCGCTATCCAGCGCGCGACGCTCCGCGCGGAGCTCGGCGGCCGAGCGACTGTCAGAACCGCGGGTGCTCTTCATTCCGCGGCTCATGAACCACATCATCAGGCCCATCCCGATCGGGCAGGCCAGCAGCGCCAGCGGCGCGAGTGAGTTCAGCATCTGCGCTCCATTCCGTTCACCGAGGCAGGCGGGGTGCCTGCCACCAGCATCCTACTACACAGACTAGTAACCTGCTGCGGCCCTCGCTCCCACGGGCCCCCGGCCTACGCGCCGTCAAGCGGACGCCGCGAGCAGCCGGCGCGTGCACAGCAGCAGCAGCCACGCGCCCAGCGCGAGCGGCACCAGCGTCATCGCCGTCATGCACGCCTGCGCGACCAGCGCCGAGGCGCTGATCGTTCCCGGCGCGGCCGACCCGGCGACGACCACGCTGGCCGCCGCCAGCCCCGCCACCGTCACCAGGCCACCGACGAGCAGCGACAGCGGCAGCTCCCAGCGCGGGGGCGAGCCGAGCAGGTGATCCACCCGCTCCGGGGCGATCCCGACGACCACCGCCGGGCTCGAGGTCTCGCCGAAGCGCAGCAGCGCCGACGCCAGCGGCGCGGGGTCTCGCAACGCGCGGACGGCGGCGTCGTCAGCCGCCATCTCCGCCAGCTGCGCGTAGCGCGTACGCAGCCGCGCGAGCACGGGAACGAAGAACAGCGCGTCCGCGAGCACACGCACCACCAGCAGCCGCAGCGGATCGCGGCGCTGACGGTGATGGCGCTCGTGCGCGACGACTGCGAGCAGCTCCTCAGCGTCAAGACTGTCCAGCGCCCCGCTTGACAGGTAGACGCGAGGCCGCAGCAGCCCCGCGCAGAACGCACGCGGCAGGCGGTCGCTAATGACGAACACGCGCTCGCCGCCGATCAGCTTCTCGTCCTGCGGCTGGACGGCTCGCAGGAAGCGCCGCGCCGACCACGCCTCGCGCCGCAGCGAGCGCGCTGCCAGGACGACGACGGCGACGCTCAGCGATGCGAGGCCCAGCACCGCGACGCCGAGGGGGTCGGGCAGCGGCACCAGCCAGTGCCGGCAGGCAGCGAGCATCGACATGGTCGCGTGCCCGTCGAGCGACACCGCGCGCAACGCCACCACCACGCCAAACGCAACCGCCGCGAGCGCCGCCGCGCCGACCGCGACGTTGAGGCGAAACAGCCGCCGCGCGCTACGCATGCCGCCGCGCCAGCCGCCGCAGCTGCTCCCGCCGCGCCGGATCGAGCCGCGACATCTCCGCGGCGAAGTTCACCAGCGCGACGTCGCCGTACTCCTCCACCAGCGCGCGCACCTGCTCCTGTGCGCGCTGCGCGGCGAACGCCTCGCGCGACAACCGCGCGCGGTAGAAGTCGGTCTTGCCGTGACGCTCGCGCTCGAGCAGCCCCTTGGCGTCGAGTCGTCGCATGATCGTCATAATCGTCGTGTAGGCGCGCTCGCGACCAGCGCGACGGTTGACCTCCAAGAGCACGTCGCGGACGGTCGTCTGTGCGGGGCCGTCCCACACGGCCTCCATCACCTCGGACTCGAGCTCGTGGAGCGGGGGCAGCTCGTCAGTCATGGACGACAAAGCGTAGTAGCTTTCGCGGCCCGATCGCTAGCGCGAGATGAAACCGTCGACAACGCCATCCTCCTCCGCCTTCGTGTTCGCGGACATCGCCGGCTTCACGACGATCACCGAGATCCACGGCGATGCGGAGGCAGCCGAGACCGCCGATGCCTTCGTGGCAGACGTCGCGCCGCTGCTGCCCGAGCACGGCGCGCAGCTCGTCAAGACGATCGGCGACGCGCTGATGTTGCGAGCCGAGGATCCCGCGCGCGCCGTCGCGCTCGGCGTGCGGATCGCGTGCGAGCTGATGACCGGCCATCTCAGCCCCACGGTGCGCGTTGGAATGCATTACGGCCCGGCGCTCGCGCGCGGCGACGACTGGTTCGGCGCGACGGTCAACCTCGCCGCCCGGATCGCGGGCGAGGCCGCCGGCGGTGAGGTGCTGCTCAGCGCGGCGACCCGCGATGCCGCCGGCGAGGTGCCCGGCGTGCGTACCGAGTCGGTGGGCCTGCGGCGATTGCGCAACATCGAGTCGCCCGTCGAGCTGCTGCGCGCCTTGCCCGCGGAGGGCGCCGCCCAGGAGCTGCCCCTGGACCCGGTCTGCCGCATGGCGGTCGACCCCGCGCACTGCGCCGGCTCGCTCGTCCACGACGACGTCACGTACCACTTCTGCTCACTCGACTGCGTCGCCCGCTTCGCCCGCGACCCCGACCGCTACGCCGCCTGACGCTCCCGGCCGAAGCGCCGCAGCCGCAGCGAGTTGCTCACCACGCTGACCGAGCTGAACGCCATCGCGGCGCTGGCGACGATCGGAGTCAGCACGCCCAGAGCCGCGAGCGGGATCGCTGCGACGTTGTAGCCGAACGCCCAGCCGAGGTTCTGATAGATCGTGCGCAGCGTGCGGCGCGAGAGGTCGAGCGCGTACACGACGCCTTCGAGGTTGCCCGAGACGAGCGTGATGTCCGACGACTCGATCGCCACGTCCGTCCCGGTACCGATCGCAATCCCGAGGTCGGCCTGCGCGAGCGCAGGCGCGTCGTTGATGCCGTCGCCGACCATCGCCACCCGCCGGCCATCGTCCTGCAGGCGGCGGACCTCCGCGATCTTGTCGGCCGGCAGCACCTCTGCCAGCACGCGCTCGATGCCGACCTCTCCGGCCACCGCCCGCGCCGTGCGCTCGTTGTCGCCCGTCATCAGCACGACATCCAGGCCGCGGGCGCGCAGCGCCGCGACGACCTCGCGCGCGTTGGGCTTGACTGTGTCGGCGACCGCCAGCAGGCCGCGAACGCGCCCGCCCCACCCGGCGAACACGACCGTCTGCCCCTCGGCCTCGAGCCGCTGCGCGGCCGCGTCGAGATCGGCGCAGCCCATCAGCCCGTGCTCGGCGAGCAGCGCGCGTCGACCGACGACCACGCGATCGCCCGCGACGTCCGCGACCGCACCGCGGCCGGCGATCGACTCGAACGCGGGCGCCGGCTGCGCGGCGAGCCCCAGCTCGCGGGCGCCGGCGACGATCGCGGCGGCGATCGGGTGCTCCGAGGACGCCTCGACTGCGGAAGCACGCCCGAGCAGCTCGCGGGTGTCCTGGCCGTCGAGCGGATATACGTCGGTCAGCGCCATCTCGCCGCGGGTGACCGTGCCGGTCTTGTCCAGCAGCACCGTGTCGATGCGCCGGCTGCGCTCGAGCACCTCGCCGCCCTTGATGAGCACGCCGCGCTGCGCCCCGCGGCCCGTGCCCACCATGATCGCCGTCGGCGTCGCGAGGCCCAGCGCGCACGGGCAGGCGATGATCAGCACGGCCACCGCGGCGACCAGCCCGCCGAGTGGCTCGCCCTGCAAAGCCCACGCCGCGAATGTGGCGAGCGCGAGGGCCAGGACGACCGGCACGAAGACGCCGGACACGCGGTCGGCGAGCCGCTGCACCGGCGCCTTGCCGCCCTGGGCCTGCTCGACGAGACGCGCGATCTGAGCCAGCGCGGTGTCCGACCCGACCGCGGTCGCGCGCACCGTCAACGACCCGTTGGTGTCGATCGTCGCTCCGGCGACGCTGTCGCCGGGTCCCTTCTCGACCGGTACCGATTCCCCGGTGAGGACCGACTCGTCGACAGCCGCCTGTCCGTCCACGACCACTCCGTCGACAGGCACGCGCTCCCCGGGACGCACGCGCACGAGGTCGCCGACGCGTACGTCCTCGACGGGGACGAGCAGCTCCTCGCCGTCGACGAGCAGCCGCGCCTCCTTGGCGCCGAGCTCGAGCAGTTTGCGGATCGCGCTCGACGCGCGGCGCTTGACACGCGCCTCGACGAACCGCCCCAGGCACAGGAACGCGATGATCAGCGCGGCCGTGTCGAAGTACAGGTCGCCGCCGGCCAGCAGCGCGACGGTCGAGTAGCCGAACGCGGCGAGCGTGCCGATCGCGATCAGCGTGTCCATGTTCGCGCCCCCTGCGCGGGCGCGCTCCGCGGCGTTACGGAGGAACGGCCAGCCCGCCACGAACTGTACCGGGATCGCGAGCGCGAACATCAGCCAGCGCGCCCACGGCTCCTCCATGACGGTGAACGAGAGCACCATCACCGCGACGCCCAGCGGCCACGCAAGCACGACGCGCCACAGCCACGAGCGCTGCTCGGCGGCGTGGACCGCGTCGCCCTCGTCCGACCCCGCTGCGTCCGTTGCGATCCGGTAGCCCAGCCGCTCGACTGTCGACTCGAGCTGCGCGGGCTGCACCCGCGACGGGTCGTACGCGACCTCGGCGCGAGCGGTGGCGAAATTGACATGGGCCTGGGCGACGCCTTCCGCGCCGCTCAGAGCGCGCTCGATGCGCGCTGCGCACGATGCGCACGACATCCCCTCCAGCTCGAACGTGACCTCGCGAAGCTCGAGCTCCACGCCTGTCGCAGTCACCGGACCACCCCCGCAGGCTCGCCACTCGACGCGCCGGCAAGCGCCGTGTCCGGGCCGGTCAGGACGGGCGTGAACTTGACGGCGTCGACGAGCTCGGCGATCGCCGCCTCCCCCGAGCCTGACTGAATCGCGTCGCTGAAGCACGTCTCCAGGTGGTTTCGCAGGATCAGCCGGTTGACGCGCTCCAGCGACGCCTGCGCCGCCGAAACCTGCTTCATCAGGTCCACGCAGTAGGCGTCGGCTTCGACCATGCGCACGATCCCGTCCAAGTGCCCGCGGACCGTCTTGAGCCGATTGAGCACATCGCGTGAGTAATCGTCCTGCATCGCCCGACCTCTCGTATTTGGGGAGATCATTGTAGCGCACCCCACCTGGGGTGGGGTGCGCTCGACTGGAGGTCGGCCGTCAAGGGGCTACGACCTTCATCGAGCAGGAGCGGAGCAAAGATCAGCTCGCCGGCGGGCGCTCGGCGGGCTTGCCGAAGCTCACGACGATGCGCTGGCCGTCCTGGAGCTTCAGCGCACCGAAGGCTCGCGACGGCCTGCCGTCGACCCACATCTGCACGGCATTGCCGCCGCCGGCGCGATACGGGCCGAGCCGGTCGGCGCCGAACGGAACGCCCCAAACGGCGAAGAGCTGGTCCAGCGTCGCGTTGCCCTGTCCCTCGTCGTGGACGACGCCGTCGGGGGTGTGGGTGTGCAGGCTCGCCATATCACCCGGTGAGCGCCGCGGGTCGATGCCGATGTTCGGCGGCACCCTGACGCGCTTGCCAGCGGCCCACACGCTGAGCTGCGGGTGGATGTGGATCTCAGCCGTCGGCGAGGACATCGTCGAGACGCCCGCGCGCTCGCGCCGCTGCTGCAGGCCCGCGTAGTGCTGCCCGAACGGACGCTCCGCCCCCTTGAGCAGCTCTTCGCTTCCTCCGCCAAGCCCGCTCGAGAGAGCCACAACTCCAGCGATTGCCAGGACCGCCACCGTCGCCGTGCCCACCATGCGCAGACGGCGACCGCGGCGCTCGCGGACGGCCGCCTCGTGCTCCCGCGCTTCGCGCTCGGCGCGTCGGCGTTGCTTCTTGGATGCTCGGCTGCTCACCGGAGGCTCTCCAACACCAGGCCACGACTACGACGCAGCATAGTAGCCGCCCGCCCGGCTCCCGCCCTGTCCGCTTCAGACGCGGCCGGACTTCGTCAACTCGCGACGCCAGGCGTCGTCTCGATGATCTCCTCCGCCGAGCCGACGAACCGACAAGAACGCCCTCGTCGTGGACGTCACCGCCAGCTCGCCCAGCGTCAAGCCGCGACGTTCACCGTCAAGAAGGACGCCGGCGGCGCCGAGGCCGGCGTCGAGTGAGAAGTGTGGCCCGGCCGCTCGCGACAGCGGCCGGGGCCCGTGACAGCGACGTCTCAGCCTCACGTCGTCTCATCTACGGGCCGATAGCGTTCGATCGCGGATGTCACTGATCGACCGGCTCCCAGTTCGCATTCGCGTGACGCTCGTATTCGCGAGTGTGATGGCCGTCGTGCTCGCCGGGGTCGGCATGTTCCTGTATCTGCGGCTTGGCAGCGAGCTCGACGCGACCATCGAGCAGGGCCTGCGCTCACGAGCGGGCGATGTGACGGCGCTCGTCCAGCAGGCCGACTCCGGACTCGCGCAGTCCGGCCGCAGCCCTCTTACCGAGCAGGGGGAGAACCTCGCGCAGATCCTCGACGCGTCGGGCACGGTGGTTGACAGCACGCCGTCGCTTCGCGACCGACCTGTGCTGTCGCGCGACGAGATCGCTCGTGCGCTGGACAGCACGATCTTCACCACCGCGTCGGCAGGAGAGGACCCCGCGCAGATCATCGCGACTCCGGTCAGGGCCCAGGGTCAGCGGCTGGTCGTCGTCGTCGGGACGCCGCTGGACGATCGCAACGATGCCGTGCACAATCTCGGCCGCCTGCTGCTGATCGGGGGCCCGGTGGCGCTGCTGCTCGCTGCGCTGGCCGGTTTCGGCGCTCTGACCGCCGCACTGCGACCCGTCGAGTCGATGCGCCGCCGAGCGGACGCCATCCACGACGCCGCACCCGGCCAGCGGCTTCCGATACCGCCGGCGGACGACGAGATCAGCCGCCTCGGGAACACGCTCAACGCGATGCTCGCACGGCTTGAGAAGGCTTTCGCGCGCGAGCGCACATTCGTCTCCGACGCCAGTCACGAACTGCGGACTCCGCTGGCCATCCTGAAGGCCGAGCTGGAGCTTGCGCTGCGCGGCGGACGCAGCGTGGAGGAGCTCGAAACCGCCCTGCGCTCGGCGGCGGAGGAGACAGATCGGGTTGTTCAGCTCGCTGAGGATCTCCTGGTCATCGCCCGTTCAGACCAGGGGCGTCTGCCGGTCCGTTTGGGTGAGGTCAAGGCGGACGATGTGTTGTCGGGGGTGCGCGAGCGTTTCACGCGACGGGCAGAACAGCAGCATGCGCTGCTCGAGGTGACAGCCGATGGCGGACTCGGATTCGTCGCCGACCCGCTGCGGCTGGAGCAGGCGATCGGCAACCTCGTAGACAACGCGCTGCGCCACGGTGGACCGCGGATCGAGCTCACCGCGTCGCTCGTGGGCGACGAAGTCGAGCTTCACGTGCGCGACGACGGGCCTGGTTTCCCGCCGGACTTCGTCGACACGGCGTTCGAGCGCTTCACTCGAGCTGACTCTGCACGCGGACGCGGCGGATCGGGGCTCGGCCTGGCGATCGTCGCCGCGATCGCCCAGGCTCACGGCGGGCGCTTCGGCGCGCGCAACCGGCCCGAGGGCGGAGCCGACATCTGGTTGAGCGTGCCGCGCTCACCAGCGCCGTAGGCGAGCCGGGCAAAGCGCAGAGACCGTCTGTCTGATCCTTCTCGACGGCTTCTCATCGGCGCCTCATCCGTGTCGGCAATCGTCCGTGGTCCGCACCGTCACCCGACAAGGCCAGACCATGCACAGACACGAGCTACGACATCGCCGCCGCCGGATGCGCGTCTTCGCAGCATCGACGTCGGCTCTGCTGATCACCGCTCTGGCGGCAGGTTGCGGCGGCGGTTCGAGCGGCGCGCCAGCCGGCAACGCCGGCGACAAGACGGGCGCGTCGGGCGCCGCGACCTCCACGACGCCATCGTCTGCGCTGCCGGCGAACGCCGCCGACTCGGCGGAATTCGGGCTCTCGGGCGCCGAGATCGAACGGCGGCAGGTGAAGGTCGAAGGTCTGATCCGCTCGTGCATGAGGGGCCAGGGCTTCGACTACGTGCCGGTCGATCCGGCGACTCTGCGCGCGGCGATGGAGAGCAACAGCCGGCCGAGCGGCGTCAGCGAAAAGGAGTTCCGCGCGCAGTACGGCTACGGCATCACGACTCTTTACGAAGCGCAGCTCACGCAGGCCCAGAACAGCCAGGGCGAGCCCAACAAGAAGGTCCGCGCCGCGTTGCCGGCAGCCGATCGCGTCGCCTACGACCGCGCGCTCTACGGGGACAACCCCGGCGCGACGTTCGCTGCGGCGCTGGACAGCGAGGATCTCACGGGCCTCGGAGGCTGCACCAAGCAGTCGGTCGACGCGGTCTTCCCGGCGAACGAGGTTCGCCGGCTTCGCCTGACCGGTCAGGATGCCGTCGGCGAGCGCGCTCTGCAGGACCCGCGCGTGGTCGAGGCGATCCGCGGGTGGTCCACCTGCATGCGGTCCGCGGGGCACACCTACGCCAAGCCCGACGACATAAAGGCCGACCTTCAGGGCAAGCTCGGCACGATCGTCGGCGCGGCGCCGAGGACCGCTCCGGTCGGCAGCGACCCCGCGGCCGTAGCGCCCTACGACAAGGCGACACTCGCCGCGCTTCAGAAGACAGAGATCGCTGTCGCCACAGCTGACTTCGCCTGCGCAGCCAAGAGGCTGAAGGCGACCAAGGACAAGGTCGAGGCCGAGATCGCAAAGACGATCGGAGGCTGAGTTGCGGCGTCTTACACGCGGGAGGGTGCTGGCCGTCGCGCTGGCCGGGGTCGTCGTGCTCGCGGCGCTCGGCTGGGCCGCCGCGCGGCAGATCCGCTCGCCCGCTCAGGTCGCCGCCGGCACCGCGGCGCCGCAGCCCTCGCTGATAACCGCCCCCGTCGAGCGGCGCACCCTGTCGACGGAGGTGATCGTGCGCGGGACAGTCCGGTATGGCTCCCCCCAGGCGGTCGTCCTCCCGACCTCGGGACTCAAGACCGGTTCCGAGCTCGTCTCGCGCGGCCCCCGGCGGGGCGCGCGCCTGCGCGAGGGATCGGTGGCGCTGTCGGTCTCCGGACGGCCGGTGTTCGTCCTGCAAGGCGCCGAGCCGGCCCACCGGGATCTCGGCCCTGGCGCGCGCGGGCCGGACGTCCTGCAGCTCGAGCGGGCACTCGCTCGTATGGGCTTCCCGGCCGGCGCGAAGGACGGGCGCTACGACGGCGCGACCGCCGCGGCGCTCGCCGCCCTCTACCGACGAAAGGGCTGGACGCCGTTCGGCGCGACAGATGCGCAGTCCGACCAGCTGCGCTCGGCTGAGGCCGCGGCCGACGGTGCTCGGGATGCGCTCCTGCAGACGCGCCTGGCGCTGCGCACGGCTGCGCGCGGAGCGACCCCGGCCGAGGTCAACCAGGCGCGGGTCGACGTCGTGACGGCGAAAGACGCCTTGGACGCGGCCGCGCTCGCAGTCATCGCCGCGCAGGTCCGGATCGACGCGGCGAACGACGCCCGCGCCCGCGCGCTCGACGCCGAGCGGACCGCCGGCGTCGGCTCGCAGCGTGATGTGTCGGCGGCCGACGCAGAGGTCGCGACCCGCCGAGCGGGCTTGAACGTCGCGGTCGACGCGCAGGCCGACGCCCAGCGCCGCCTGGACCAGGCGCCGGCGGAAACGACACCCTCGGAGAGGGAGAGCCTGCGAGCGGCGCTGCGACAGGCGTCCGACGCAGTCGGTGTCGCCCGCGCGTCGCTCGCCGCCGCTGAAGCGGCCGGCGCCGCGGCTCGCGCCGCGGGACCGGCCGCAGCCGAGCAGGCGCGTGCCGACGAGCGCACGGCTGAGCGCGACGCACGTGTAGCGGCCGCCGAGCTGCGCCGGGCGCGACGATCCGTCGAGACGGCACGCAGCCAGGCGCGGCTCTCGCGCGCGCGCGTCAAGATCCTCACGTGGCGCACCGACACGACCGTAGAGCAGCAGATCGTCGGCTCCGCCCAGGCGGCGGCGCAGAGGACGCGAGCCGATGTGAGCCGCCTCGCACTGCGCGCCGGCATCCAGCTCCCGGCCGACGAGGTGCTGTTCTTCCCGGCCCTGCCACTGCGCGTCGACTCGGTCAAGGCCAAGCGCGGAGATCCCGTCTCCGGCCGGGTGATGACGGTCAGCAACTCACGCCTCGCGATCGACTCCTCGCTGTCCCTGGGCGACGCGAAGCTCGTTCGCCCCGGCATGCCGGTGCAGATCGAAGAGCAGGATCTGGGTGTGAAGATCACCGGCACCGTGCGGCAGGTGGCCGACAAGCCTGGAACGAACGCCGTCGACCCTGCGCGGATCTACCTCGAGATCAGTCCCAAGAACGCACCGCCGGTCCTGGTGGGCGCCTCCGTGAAGCTGGCGATCGCGGTCAAGAACACGCGCGGGTCGGTCCTCGCTGTGCCCGTCAGCGCGCTCTCGGTCGTCGCCGACGGCACCTCGCGCGTGCAGCGCGACCTCGGTGGCGGCCGGACCCGCTTCATCACCGTCGTACCCGGGCTGGCGGCCGCGGGGCTGGTGGAGGTCCGGCCGGTTGGCGCGAAGCTGCGCCGCGGCCACCTCGTCGTCGTCGGCGCCGGGGGCGCCGCCGCTCCGGCCGCCGGCGCCGCTCCTCCGCCGGCCACCACTGCCACAGGCGCGGTATCCCCTCCGACCTCGTCCACCGGGACCACCGCGACCCCGTCCGCGACGAGCAAAGCCAATGGGCCCTGAGGCACCGGTCGTCGAGCTGCGAGGCGTTGCGCGGACGTTCGGCTCCGACCCGCCGGTGAAGGCGCTGCGCGGCGTTGACCTGCAGATCCACCGCGGCGACTCGATCGCGATCGTGGGTCCGTCCGGCTCAGGCAAGTCCACGCTCCTGAACATCCTCGGCTGCCTGGACCGCCAGACCGCCGGCGACTACCTCATCGACGGCATCGACGTCGCGACCCTCGGCGACGGAGAGCGCGCCGCGCTGCGCGGAAGGCGCATCGGGTTCGTCTTCCAGACCTTCAACCTGCTGGCTCACCGGACCGTGGTGGAGAACGTGATGCTCGCCGAGGTCTACCTCGGGATGCCGCGCACAGGACGCCGGCAGCGCGCGCTCGACGCGCTGGACCGGGTTGGCCTGAGCGAGCGTGCCGAGTTCCTGCCGACGAAGATCTCGGGCGGACAGCAGCAGCGCGTCGCCATCGCCCGTGCGCTGCTCGGAGACCCGAGCCTGCTGCTGTGCGACGAACCCACCGGCAACCTCGACTCGGTCAACACCGCCGCACTGCTCGACCTCTTCGACGAGCTCGGTGACGACGGCATGACGCTGGTGCTGATCACGCACGACGAGGATGTCGCGTGGCGGGCCCGTCGTCGCGCGCGCATCGTGGACGGCGAGCTCACGGAGGTCGCGTGATGCGGCGGCCGATCCGCCGGAAGAGCACGGAGGGCGGCTCCCGTATGAGCGTCCGCGACCTCGTGGCCGAGTCGGGCGCGGGCCTGCTCGCGCGCCCGGCGCGGGTCGCGCTCACGGTGCTGGGAACCGTCGTCGGCGTCGCAGCGCTCGTCGCGACGCTCGGGCTGTCGAAGACCGCGAGCAACCAGATAGTCGGGCGCTTCGACGAGGTGGCGGCGACAGACGTCGTCGTGACCCCCGTGGCCCGCAACGGCACGCCGGCGGCGAGCGTCATCCCGTTCGACGCCGAGGCCCGCTTGAGGCGGCTCAACGGCGTGGCCGCGGTGGGCACGCTGTCCGATGTCGACGTGCGCGGCGCGCTCGCCCGCTCGGTCCCGGTCAACGATCCGCTCGGGCAGAGCGAGCTGCAGCTTCCCGTCAAGGCCGCCTCCCCCGGCCTCTGGCGGGCGGTGCGCGCGACGCTGGCGACGGGGCGCTTCCCCGACCGCGGCCATTCCGGCCGTGCCGACCGCGTGATCGTCCTGGGGCCCAACGCGGCGGCACGCCTAAACATCGTCAGGGTCGATCAGCAGCCCGCGATCTTCCTCGGTGACCGGCTTTACCTCGTCATCGGGATCCTCGCGAACGTGCAGCGCCAGCCATCGCTGCTGGGCGCCGCGGTGATGCCGGAGGGCACCGCGCGGCGCGAGTTCGGCCTCCCGGCGCCCAGCTCGGCGCAGATCGAGACCCGCGTCGGCGCGGTGGACGTGATAGCCCGCCAGGCGCCGGTGGCGCTGAGCCCGGACTCGCCCACCCTGCTGAAGGTCGCCGCGCCGCCCGACCCGCGTCAGCTCAAGGGAGCGATCCGCAATGACCTCAACGCCCTGTTCGTCCTGCTGGGAGGCGTCTCGCTACTGGTCGGCGCGATCGGGATCGCGAACGTGACGCTCGTCTCCGTCCTCGAGCGCGTCGGCGAGATCGGGCTGCGCCGAGCGCTGGGCGCCGCGCGCCGGCACGTCGCCGCGCAGTTCCTGCTCGAGAGCAGCGCGATGGGCCTGCTCGGCGGGATCATCGGTGCAAGTGTCGGGACGCTCGTCATCGTGGCCGTGTCGGCGAGCCGTACGTGGACGCCGGTGCTCGACCCCTGGGTGCCGCTCGCGGCACCGTTCGTCGGCGCGCTGATCGGCCTCGTGTCCGGCACATACCCGGCCCTGCGCGCCGCCGCGCTGCAGCCCGTCGAAGCTCTGAGGAGCGGTACATGACCGGCCGCCGACCAAGAGCCGCCGGGCTGCTCATGGTCGGCCTCCTCGCACTGACAGGCTGCGGCGGCGGCGGGCGCCCGGCCACGACCGCTGACCCGGTGGCCGAGGGCAGCGTCGAGGACCAGCTCGGGTTCGACACCGCCGGGACGCTCGCCCGCCAGGCCGCGGTCGAGAACGAGATCAGCGTCTGCATGAAGGCACAGGGATTCGACTACGTCGCCGTGGACGCGGTCGCCGCACGAACCGCACTCGTCGGCTCCCCGCGGATGAGCGACGCGGAGTTCCGCCGCCAGTTCGGATACGGGATCAGCACGCTGTACGACCGCGCCTCGCGCCAGACCGACCCGAACACCCGCCTGCGCATCGTCCTGTCACCCGCCGACCGCGCGGCTTACGACCGGACGTTGTCGGGCGGCAACCCAGAGTCCACGTTCGCCCTCGCCGTCGACACCGGCGACTTCACGCAGCTCGGCGGCTGCACCAAGCAGGCGACCGAGAGCGTGTTCGGCGGCGCCGAGCTCCTCACGACTCTGCAAGGCCAGCTCGACGCCCTCGACGAGCGGATCGTTCAGGATCAGCGGATGGTGCGGGCGGCCGAGGCGTGGTCGGCGTGCATGAAGGACGCCGGCTACCGCTACGCCGAACCCGACGAGACGGACGCCGACTTCACCCGGCGCCTGCGTGCGATCGTCGGGCCACCACCGGCGCCGGGGGAGATCCCCGCCCGGCGACCCTACGACCGTGCGGCGCTCGCCGCGCTTCAGCGCCTCGAGACCGCCGTCGGCACGACCGACCTGCGCTGCGAGGAGAAGCACATCTACCCCGTCGAGCGCGTCGTACGAGCCCAGCAGGAGGCCGTCTTCCGGCAGGAGAATCGAGCCCTGCTCGCGCGGGTGCGGCCCGTAAAGCGATGAATGGGGGAATCGCTCGCAGCGACGTCAACAGGCCCGCGCGAGGTCAATCGTTCGTGAGGCCCGGGGCTTGTCACGCAACACTCATCATCGCTTCATCTTCGGGGAAGATGCTCTGCTCACCATGAGAGTCCTGATCGTCGAAGACGAGGTGAAGATGGCCAGCCTGATTCGTCGCGGTTTGCGCGAGGAGGGCATGTCGGCTGACGTCGCCGCCAAGGGTGAGGACGCCCTGTGGATGGCGGGCTCCACGGAATACGACGCGATCGTCCTCGACGTGATGATGCCGGGGATCGACGGCTTCGAGACCTGTCGCAGGCTGCGCGAGGACGGAGTCTGGGCGCCGGTGCTGATGCTGACTGCCCGAGATGCCGTGGAGGACCGCGTCGCCGGGCTGGACACCGGCGCCGACGACTACCTGACGAAGCCGTTCTCGTTCAGCGAGCTTCTCGCGAGATTGCGCGCGCTGTCGCGTCGCGGTCCGGTTGAGAGCCCGCCGGTCCTCCAGGTCGGCGACCTGCATCTCGATCCGGCTACGCGCCGCGTGTGGCGTGCGGAGACCGACATCGGTCTATCGACGAAGGAGTTCGCGCTGCTCGAGACCTTCATGCGGCGGCCCGGCCACGTGCTCGAGCGCCTCCAGTTGCTCGAGCACGCCTGGGACTACGAGTACGAGAACCGCTCCAACGTCGTCGACGTCTACGTGCGCTACCTGCGAGAGAAGATCGACCGTCCGTTCGGCGTCGAAAGCCTGGAGACCGTGCGAGGTGCCGGGTATCGCCTGCGGGCCGACGGCGGCCGTGGCCAGGGCTGAGCGGACGCCGCGCAGTCGCCGCGTCTCCGGGCCGCCTTTGTGCTGAGTCTGCGTCACCGCAGCGACGAGCGACCCTCGCCTGCTCCCGGCCGGGTGGCCTGGTGATCGGGACTCATCCTCGGTTCATCTGGCGGACCGACCCTCGCCTGAGTCAAACCCCTTCCCCTGAACCTGAGGAGTCCCCTATGGCCACCGTCACCATCCGACCCGAGAGCGCGTACGACAGCCCCGCGACGCACCCGCATCTCGGAATACCACCGATCACCCCGTCCATCGACGCCGACTCGCGCTTGGCGGCAGCCGTTCGAGAGGGCGCGACGCGCGCCACCGTCGCGGTGGGCCTCTGCGGGCTGGCCGCAATCCACGCCGTTGATGCGGTCGGCAAGTGGAGTGAGACGCGTTACATGTTCTGGATGTTCATCGCCGCGATCGCGGCCGCCCTCGCGACCGCCGCGTGGACGATCTTCACCGGTTCGCGGACGGCGCTGCTGGCAGCCGCCGGCGTGACAGGGAGCGTCCTTCTCGGATGATCCAGAAGAAGATCGTGACCGCGGGCACTCGGTTGAGCAGCTTGCGGGCTGTCGACCGTTGCGGTGTGTCCTCTACGTCGCCCACCCCGAGAGGGGGAGCGGACGCGGTTTCGTGCAGCATGCGTTACCTCCGTTGATTTGTGGAAATGCTGCGCGGCAGACTCGGACGCCGAGATGAACCCAATGTGAGTCGCTCCCGCCGGGGCTCGGTCCGACCACCAGGACCGGAGCCCCAGCCAGACGGCACGACTAACCTCCCTGCGTGCCCATGAAGCGCCTCGGCCCCGTCGCCTGGATCGTCATCGCCCTGTCCACTGGACTGCTCGCGCTGCTCGTGTACGGCGTCGTCAACACGGGCGTCGACGACTCGCTCGACGAGGCGGTGAAAAGCGGCAGACGACCCGTCGCGCCGGGCAGCACCGTGGCGCTGCGCAGACTCGACGGCGCGGGCCGGATGTCGCTGGCTGACCTGCGCGGCAAGGTCGTCGTGCTCAACTTCTGGGCCTCCTGGTGCGACCCGTGCAAGGGCGAGGCGCCGCTGCTTCAGCGAGCGCAGAAGCGCCTGGAGCGAGAGGGCGGCACGGTCTTCGGGGTCACCTACAAGGACCGCGCCAGCGCGTCGCGCGACTTCGCACGGGAGTTCGGCTACACCTTCCCGTCGGTGCGCGACGACGAACTGGAACTGGCGCCGGAGTTCGGCACGATCCGGCTGCCCGAGACGTTCGTGCTCGACCGCGCGGGCCGCGTCGTCGCGATCTCGCGCGGGGAGATCACGGACTTCCGGTTCCTCGATCACGCGATCGACGAAGCGCTGAAGGAGCCGGCGGCGTGAGGGCGCTCGCGCTGACGCTCGCGCTGTTCGCCGCCCTCACGGGTGTCGCCTTCGCAGCCGTCCCCCGCGCGGACTTCGCCGACGTCGAGGACGAGATCATGTGCGACACCTGCAACGTCGCGCTGTACATCGCCGAGTCGCCGCGCGCGGATCAGCTTCGCGGCGAGATCCGCGACCTGATCGCCCAGGGCATGACGAAGGCGCAGATCAAGGCCCAGCTGAAGGACGAGTACGGCCCCAACATCCTCGCCGAGCCCGACAGCAGCGGGCTCGGGTTCCTGGCCTACGTACTGCCGGTGGCGTTCGCGGCCGCGCTGCTCATGCTGCTCGCGATCCTGCTGCCACGCTGGCGACGGCGCGCACGAGTGCCGACTCCCGCCGACGGGGTGGCCACGGCCACGCCGCCCGGTAGCGCGGACGACGAGCGCCGCCTCGACGAGGAGCTCGCGCGCTACGGCGCGTAGATGGTCTTGGTCACCACGACAAGTCCGACGCGCGCCTGACTCCGTGATCCTCGCCGCCGCTGACACCACCGTCCTCGCCGCCTTTGCGGTCGGGTTCGTCTCGTTCATCTCGCCCTGTGTGCTGCCGCTGGTGCCCGGCTACCTGTCGGCGATCTCCGGCATCAGCCTCGCCGACATCCGCGAGGGTGACCACCGGCTCTCGCATGTGCTGGCTCCGGCGATCGTCTTCTGCCTGTCGTTCACGGTGATGTTCGTGGCGCTCGGAATGACGGCGACGAGCCTCGGCTCGACGCTGCGCGACAACAAGGAGACGCTCGACCTGATCGCCGGGACGATGATCGTCGCGCTCGGCGTCTTCTTCGTGATGACGCCGTTCATCCCCAAGCTCAACCGCGAGTGGCGACCGGAAGCGCTGATCCGACGGGCCGGCACGGGCGGCCCCGTCGTCGCCGGCCTGGCGTTCGCGATCGCGTGGACACCGTGCGTCGGCCCGACGCTGGCGTCGATCCTCGCCGCGTCCGCTACGTCGGACTCGGTTGCCAGCGGCGGCGTGCTGCTGGCCTTCTACAGCCTCGGCCTCGCCGTTCCGTTCCTCGCGACAGCCATCGCCTTCGACAAGGCGACCGTCGCGTTCCGCTGGCTGCGCGACCGCTGGGTCATCGTCAGCGTGATCTCGGGCGCGATCCTGATCGCGATGGGCGTGATGATCCTCACCGGCGAGCTGACACAGCTCAACATCGAGGCCCAGAAGCTGCTGAAGGAAGTCGGGCTCGACTTCCTCTACACGCTCTGAGCAGCGGGCCGGGCGCGACCGGCGCCGGCGCGGATATGGTCGTCGCCGATGCCCGAGCAGCGCGACCCAGAGCCGGCGGTGACCGATGACTGAGACCCTCTCGTCCGAGCAGGCCGCCGCGCGGGTGGGTCGCCGCGACAGCATCGGCCTGCCGCTGGGGACGGGCCAGCCGCCCGGCTTCCTGCGCGCGCTCGGCGAGCGTGACGACTGGGAGGAGCTGCGCGTCGTCGGCGCACTGCTCGCGGTCGGCACGAACCTGTTCGCGCACCCCGGCGTTCATTACCTGTCGGGCTTCTTCGGGCCGATCGAGCGCGCGCTGCGCGAGTCCGGAGCGAACATCAGCTTCGCCGCGGCGGACTTCCGGCGTCTGGCGCCGCTGCTCGAGGCCGCCAAGCCAACGATCATGGCCACGGCCGCCGCGCCACCCGGCGCCGACGGCTGGTGCAGCCTGTCGCTGCACGCCGGCGGGACGATCGACGAGTGTCTGCGTGCGGCTGACGACCCGGGGCGCACGCTCGTCGTCGAGGTTTCGGAGCGCTTCCCGCGCACGCGCGGGCTGCCGCCTGAGCATCAGCACGCTCTGCACGTCGACCAGATCGACCTGCTGGTTACGAGCGACGACGCGCCGATCGCTCTCCCCGATGCGACGCCGGGTGCGGTTCACATCGCGATCGCCGAGCACTCACGCCGCTACATCCCGGACGGCGCGACGCTGCAGACCGGCATCGGCGTGATCCCCTCGGCGATCGCGACGCTGCTGGCCGAAGGCGAAGGCGGCGACTACGGCGTCCATTCGGAGATGTTCACCGACGGGCTGATGCGGCTGCACGAGGCCGGCAAAGTCAGCAACGCGCGCAAGGGGCTGTTCGACGGGGTCAGCGTCGCGACGTTCGCGATGGGCTCCGATCAGCTCTATCGCTGGCTGCACGAGAACGACGACGTCGCGTTCCTGCCCGTCGATGTCGTCAACAACCCCCATGTCATCTCCCAGAACGAGGGGCTCGTGACGATGAACGGGGCGCTCGCGATCGACATCCACGGCCAGGTCGTGGCCGACACGATCGGCGGCGACCAGTTCTCCGGCATCGGCGGCGCCGAGGACTTCGTCTCAGGCCCGGGGTTGTCGCTGACGCAGCGCTCGCTGCTGTGCCTGCCGTCGACCGTAACGATCGGCGGCGAGCTGCGATCGCGGATCGTGCCTTGGTTCGAGGCAGGAACCGTCGTGACCACTCCGCGCCACCAGGTCGACGTCGTCGTGACCGAGTACGGCGCCGCCGAGCTGGAGGCCAAGACGGTCCACCAGCGCGGCGAGGCGCTCGCCGCGATAGCCCACCCGGACTTCCGCGACGAGCTGCTCGAGGCCGCCGAGCGGGCCTCGCGCGGGCGCTCGCCGCGAGCCGGCTGAGCGGTCCGGCCATCGTGCAGTGACTCGCCCGCCCGGCGCAGGTCGCCGCCCGCGCGGCGCGATTGGCAGGAATCCCCGCGCGCAGCGGGAAACCAGGCGGCATGACGCTCCGCGAGGGCGGGTCCTCGCTGCCCGCGAGCCGGCACGCGCGCGCTGCCCGCGGACGAAGCCTTGCGGTGAGCGTGCGCTCGTTGCTCCGTCGCCACTGGGCGCCGCTCGTGCTGGTCGCGATCGTCGCCCTCGGCGCGGGACTCCGCGCTTCGCAGGCCGCCGACCCCGGGCGCTACCTGTCAAGTGACGAGCGCTCGTACGCGCGCGTCGCGTTGAGCCTCGCGCACGGCACCGGCTACGAGGCTCCCGGGCTCAGCGATCCGTGGCACTGGGCGCCCGGCGCGCCGGTGCTGTTCGGGCTCGCGCACCTGCTCGCGCCTGGGGCCGACGGCGCGGGCGCCCCGGCCGACCTGCGCACGGCGTTCTGGGCCCAGGCTGTCGTGGGCACGGCGCTGATCCTCGTGCTGTACCTGCTGGCGGCCGGCCTCGCAGGGCCGCCGGCGGGCCTGATCGCCGCGCTGGCAGCGGCCACCTACCCCCCGCTCGTGAGCGCCACGGGCGACCTCGTCAGCGAGCTGCTCGGCGCGCTGACGCTCGCTCTGGCGATGCTCGCGCTGCTGGGCGCCTGGCGAAGGCCATCGGTCCCGCGGCTCGCACTGACCGGGCTGGCCCTCGGCGCTGCGATGCTCGTGCGAGCCGACCTCCTCGTGCTCCCGATGGTGCTCGGCTGCGCCTGGCTGCTGCTGGCGCGTCGCGGCAGCGGGCTGCGCGCCGCCGCCGGTCAGGCCGCGATCATCGTGGTCGTACCGCTGTTGATCGTCACCCCGTGGATCGTCTACGCGAGCAGCCGGGCTGGTCGCTTCGTGCCGATCGCCAGCAGCGGCCCGTCGACGCTGTTCGTCGGCACCTACCTGCCGGGCGAGGGCAAGATGAGCGGCGTACGCCGTGAGCTCGAGCCGTTCGTTCGCCGCCAGATGTCGAACCTGCACGACGTGCGAATCGCGAACGTCAAGGGCGAGTTCGTGCTGCGCGCCTACATCCGTGAGCGTCACCCGGAGCTGGTTCCGGCGCCCTACCGCGCGATCCCGGACGCCGACGTGCGCCGCGCGCTCAGCTTCGAGGCGCGCCGCAACCTGAAGACCTATGCGGCCGGGCGGCCGATCGCGTTCGCGGGGATGGAGTTGAGGAAGGTCACGCGCATGTGGGGCGGCGCCTACCGCGGCGGAACGCGCAATCCGCGGCCCTGGATCACGACGTGGCACCTCGCACTGCTCGGCCTCGCGCTGGCCGGCGCCGCCGCCGGTCTCGGGCTGGCGCGCCGTCGCCGCCCCGAGCTGGCGCTGCTGCTCGTGCCGGTGCTGCTCAGCACGGCGGTCAACGCCGCGTTCGTCGCCCAGGCCCGTCACAACCTGCGGGTCCTCCCGCTGCTCGTCGTCGCCGGCTCCGCCGGCGCGGTGCTCGCCTTGCGCGCGCTCCGCGAGCGCGGGACCGAGCTGCCCCCCGAGGCCGACCCGCCGGGCTCGCAGATCCGCGTCACGCGCCGCATGCACCTGCCGGAGATCCTCGTGCGCGATCGCCGACGGGAACGCACGACGGTCAGCTGAACGGGCACCGCGCCCGCTACCGCCAGCTACATCTCGTCCGGCGCGGCCACCCCGAGCAGGTCGAGCGAGCGCGCGATGGTCGTCTTCGCCGCGACGCACAGGCGCAGGCGCAGGTCCTCGGTCTCACGGCCGGAGCCGACGACCTGACAGTCGCGGTAGAAGGCGCTGAAGGCCTGCGCGGTCTCCAGCGCGTAGGCCGCGATGCGGTGCGGCGCACGGCGTTCGCCGGCCTCCTGCACCTCGGCAGGGAAGTCGAGCAGCCGGCGCACCAGCTCACGCTCGCTGGCGTGCATGCCGGCGCCCTCGCCGACCCCGGCGAGCGCCTGCGCGACGCGCTCCTCGCCCGCCTTGCGCAGCACCGACGCGATGCGCGCGTGCGCGTACTGCACGTAGTACACGGGGTTCTCGCTCGAAGCGCTGCGCGCGAGATCGAGGTCGAGGTCGATCGTCGTGTCGTGCGAGCGCGCCAGCAGGAACCAGCGCGCCGCATCGACCCCGATGTCGTCGAGCAGGTCGTCGAGCGCCACGAACTCGCCTGAGCGCTTGCTCATCTTGCCGCGCTCACCATCCTCGACGAGGTGAACGAACTGCATGATCACCAGCTCCAGCTGCCCGGGCGCGCCGCCCAGCGCCCGGAAGGCCGCCTGCATGCGCTGCACGTAGCCGTGGTGGTCGGCGCCCCAGACGTCGACCAGCAGGTCGTAACCGCGCTCGCGCTTCTCCTGGTGATAGGCGATGTCCGAGGCGAAGTAGGTGTGCTCGCCGCTGCCGCGCTCGATCACGCGATCCTTGTCGTCGCCGAAGTCCGTCGTGCGCAGCCACAGCGCGCCCTCGTCGCGGAATGTTCGGCCCTGCTCGGCGAGCATCGCGAATGCGCGGTCGACCGCCGACGGCTCGCCATCGTGCAGCGAGCGCTCGCTGAACCAGCGGTCGAAGATCACATGGAAGCGCGCCAGGCTGCGCTCCGACTGGGCGACCATCAGCTCGACGCCGAGCCGCGCGACGTCGTCCACCGGCAGGTGGGCGGCGCCTTCGATCTCGGCCGCGAGATCCTGGACGTACTCGCCGAGATAGCCGTCCTCGGGCGGTTCTTCTGCTCGCGCGCGGGCGCGAATCGACTCGCCCAGGCGCCGCACCTGCGTGCCGTAGTCGTTTACGTAGAACTCGCGCTGCACATGATGTCCGTGGAACGCGAGAATCCGCGCCAGAGCGTCGCCATAGGCCGCGTTGCGAGTGCCGCCGACGTGGATCGGCCCGGTCGGGTTGGCGCTGGCGAACTCGATGTTGACCTTCAGCACGGGGTCCGCGCCGCCGCCTCCCCACCGATCACCGGCGGCGACCACAGCGTCGAGCGCGTCCGCATACCAGCGGTCGGCGAGAACGAGGTTCAGGAATCCGGGGCCCGCCACGTCTGCGCTGGCGAGACCTTCCCCGAGGCCTGCGGCGAGCGCGGCCGACAGGCGCTCGGCGACCTCGCGCGGCGGCGCTCCGACCTGCTTGGCGAGCAGCAGCGCGGCGTTGGTCGCGTAGTCGCCGTGCTCGGCCTGGCGCGGACGCTCCAGCGAAGGCGCGCTTTTCGCAGCGGCGCCGTCGGCGACATCGGCGATCGCGCCGTCGAGCGCGGCGCGCAGGTCTGCCAGCGGATCCCTCACGGGCGCGTTCCGGTTGTCCGGCAGGCGAGCGCACGCTCGAGGCGCTCGAGCGTGTGCGGGGCGCCGAGAGCGACGATCGTGTCGTTCGCGAGCATCACCGTCTCGCCGGGCGGCTGCGTCAGCGCCGTCCCGTCAGCGTGGCGGACGGCGACGATGATCGCCTCGCCGCGAACGTCGAAGATCGCGCGGCCCTCGGCATCACAGCCCGGCTCGACGGTGATCTCCTCGAGGCGGAACTCCGGCGCGACATCGACGACTCCTGCGACCTGCGGGCTCAACGACAGGCGGGCCATCTCCGAGCCGCTGCTGCGGTAGGGCGAGATGACGCGCGTCGCTCCGGCGCGCAGCAGCTTGGGCTGCGTCTCGGGGTCGGATGCGCGGGCGATGATCGGGATGTCGGCGTTCAGCTGTCGCGCGGAGAGCGCGATGAAGACGTTCTCGGCATCCGAGTCGACTGCCGCGATGACGGCGCGGGCGCGCTCGATCCCCGCCTGGATCAGGATCTCGTCGTGCGACGCCCTGCCCAGGACGAAGCGCACGCCGACGTGACGCGCCTCCTCGGCGTGCTCTGGAAGCTCGTCGATGACGACGTAACGCTCGCCCGAAGCGCGCAGGTCGCGCGCGGCCTGATGGCCGACCCGGCCGTAGCCGCAGATGATGACGTGGCCGGTTAGGGAGTCGATGGCTCGTTGCTCGCGGTGTTCGTCGAGGAGGGTTCGCAGATGGCCGGAGACGAGCACCTCGACGACCGTCACCAGCGCGTAGAGCAGCGTACCGACGCCGAGGATGATCAGCGTGACCCAGACGACCTCGCCGGCGACTGTGTCGGGCCGGTTGCGCGCGCCCTCGGTCGCGATCGTGTCGAGCGCCCAGAGGAAGCCGTCCCACGGACCGACATCTTCGGCGATGGTGTAGGCCAGCGTTCCGTAGCTGAGCAGAGCGACGATCGCGATGCCGACCCAGCGCAATCGACGCAGAAACGGCGCCAGCTCGGCGCGCGAGCGCACGCGCGGAGCGAACGTGTCGAGGTCCTGGGGTTCGCGCGCGGGCATCGGTCGACGGGAGGGCAAGACGGTGCGCTGCCGTTCAGTGGTGGTAGGGCTCGCCGGCGAGGATCTTGTGGCCTCGATAGAGCTGCTCGAGAAGCACGACGCGCGCGAGCTGATGGGGAAGCGTCATGCGGCCGAGCGAGAGTCGGTGATCGGCGGCGGCCAGATCGAGCCCGTACGGTCCGCCGACGACGAAGCACAGGTCGCGGCCGCTCATCCGCCGCTCCTCGATGAACTTGCTGAAGGCGACGCTGTCGTACTCCACGCCGCCCGCGTCGAGCAGCACCTTGAACGCGCGCTCGGGAACCCGCTTCTCGACGCGCTCGTCCTCACGCACCTCGATCAGCTCCAGCCGCGCGTGGCGAGCGAGCATGCGCTGATAATGCTGCACATCGTCGGCGAATGGCGGGCGCAGGCGCCCGACGGCGAGCACGAGGATCCTCACGAGATTCGCTTCTCGTGCGGTGGTTGAGCGGGCACGGCCATCGGGGCGGGATACTAAGCAGATGGACGACGCACCGACCGGCCCCGAGCGGCACATCAACATCCACATCGACCCCGAGAAGATGGCGGGCCACTACGCCAACTTCGCGAACGTGAGCCACTCCGACTACGAGTTCACGATCACCTTCGCGCGCGTCGACCACGAGATCGAGGAAGGCGAGATCCCAGGCGTCGTCGTATCGCGCCTGAACCTCTCCCCCCGCTTCATGCGCGAGCTGCTCGACGCGGCCGAGGACAACTACAGCCGCTGGCGCGCCCGCGAGAACATCAAGAACCTGCCCGAGGTCGAGGGCCGCGGGGAGATCGGGTAGTGGGCCTTCTCGAAACGTTTGACCGGAAACCCCGGGCGCCGATCACCGACATGCAGCGTCCTCGGATCCGGCAATGCCACCGGCGTTGCTCGAATCCTGCGTCCTTGCCTGACGGCGCCGGCATTCCGGCGTTTCACGCCCAACATTCCGAGAAGACCCACTAGCGCTCCGCGCCCTCCGCGCTACTCGGGCAGCAACGCGAGCGCCTCGCAATGCCGAGGTTTCACCACGGAGAAGTGCCGGCGATCGAGCGTGGCGAGTGCGGTCTGGCCGAGACGCTCGCAGGCGGCGAGCACCGAGGCGTCGACGATCCCAAGGCCGAGCTCCTCGTAGTCCTGCAGGAGCTCGGCGATCCGGTCCCAATCAGGGGGCTCGACCGGCTCCGCTATGAGCTCGCCGGCGCTCAGTGAAGCGGCGAACGCGCGCTCGGCGATCGGCCCGATGCGGTCTGCGAGGAAGTAGGCGACCTCCGTCACAACCAAGCTTGGAACGACGAGCGGGCCGGGCGCACCGCCGAGCAGGTCGACGCAGCGGGCGTGGTTGCGATCGCTGGTCGACGCCGCGGCGACGAGCGGTCCCGCATCGACGATCAGCATCAGTCGCCGCGACGAGCCCGCGTGCGGATCGCTCCAGCAACGTACTCGTCGACGCGCTCGGACGCATCCTCCGGACCGCCCTCGCCGATCGCGAAGAACGACAGCGGGGCGCCCGCGACAGGCTCAGGTAGGTGCTTCTCGACCGCTTCACGGACGACCATGGCCACGGACGTCCCGCGCCTGCGCGATTCGTGGCGCACACGCGCCAGAACATCATCGGGAAGCATGACCGTCGTGCGCTTCATGATGCGAGCATACCGCATCACGACGGGACATGAGCCTACGGCCGTTCTCCCGCCTCCCAGGCGCGTGCGATACCGATCCGCTGGACCGTCGTCGGATGCGTGCCGAGCAGCGTCTGGAGGATCCGCGGCGGGTCGGGGTCTGAGACATTCTGCAGCGCGAGACGGCGCTGCTGATCGACGAAAGTGCGCGGGTCGCCGGTCAGCTCGAGCGCGTAGGTGTCGGCGCGGGCCTCGACGCGGCGTGAGAGCTGGCTGGACACCGTACCGACGAGCAGCACGACGACCGCCGTCGCAAGCGTCAGCGCCGGAACGCTGCGCGGGCCGGCGGGCTCATCGGAGTCGGGCGACCAGGACCGCGTCAGCCGCGCGACCGCGAACATCGCCGGGGGCGCGACGAGCAGCAGGAACAGCAGGCCGCGCGGCACGTCGTGATGGCGCACGTGAGCGAGCTCATGCGCGACGACGAGCCTCGTCTCACGCGGGTCGAAGTCGCGCAGCAGCGTGTCGTAGAGCACGACGCGTTTCGACGAGCCCAGACCCGTGACGTAGGCGTTGGCTCCCGTCGTGCGCTTGCTGGCGTCTACGACGAGCACGTCGCCGACCTCGACGCCGGCGCGCTGCGCGAGCTCGACGACGGCGCTGCGCGCCTTGCCCTCGGGCAGCTCCTCGAAGCGGTTGAAGATCGGATCGATCACCAGTGGGCCGGCGAACACGAGCGCCGCGCCCGCGACGGCCACGAGCCCGGAAGCGGGCAGCCACCAGCGGCCCGGGAAGCGGCGCATCAGCGCGATCGCCGCGGCCGTCGCCATCGCCGCGAACACCGCGCCGATCGTCGCCGCGCGCGCCACGTCCCACGCCCAGCCACCCCATGAGCGCGTCGCGAGCCCGACATCGAGAGACCGCTGGCGCATGACCGCGTCGATCGGCAGCGTCGCGATCACGATCGCCAGCGAGATCCCGGCGCCGACGAGCCCCGCCGCTGCGACGGGACGGCGCCGGCTGCGGCGCAGCGCCCGCGGCGGCCTGACTGCCAGCAGCACGAGCACCGCGCCCTGGACAGCGAGCGCGCCGCCGAAGAGCACGAGCTGCGGCCCGCGGTAGTCGCGCGCGCGATCGAGCTGGGTCTGCGTGAACTCCCGCGCGGCATCGACCGGGAGCGCGTCGAGCACTCCGTGCCTCGGCCGGAACGCGAGCACGGCGACCTCCGCCGCCACGAGCGCGACGAGTACCGCAACCGGCGCTGCACGCGACTTGCCATGCACGAACGTCACGCTACCGTCGCGCCGACGTTCCCACGCCATGCAGGTAGCGGTCCTCTCAGACATCCACTCCAACCGCCACGCGCTCGAGGCGGTGCTCGACGACGTGCGCCGAACGGGCGCACGCGAGCTGTGGTGCCTCGGCGATCTCGTCGGCTACGGCGCCGATCCCAACGACTGCGTCGCGCTGGTCCGCGAGCACGTCACGCTCTGTATCGCGGGCAACCACGACCTCGCGGTCACCGGCGAGCTTTCGCTGGACGACTTCTCGGCCGGTGCGGCGCTCGCGGCCGGCTGGACGCAGGAGGTGATCGCGACCGATCACCTCGACTACCTCGAGTCGCTGCGGCCCCTGCTGGCCGACGGCGAGGTCGGGCTCTACCACGGCAGTCCGCGCGACCCGGTGTGGGAGTACGTCGTCGGGGTGCTGCTGGCAGAGCTGTGCCTGGACCGCCTGCCCGGTCGCCTCGGCCTGATCGGCCACAGCCACATCGCGCTCTCCTTCGACAGGCAGGAGGGTCTGCCGGCGACCGGCTCGGCACGCCGCGATGGCGAGACCGTCGATATCGGCACCGGCTCGTGGCTGCTCAACCCGGGCAGTGTCGGCCAGCCTCGTGACGGCGATCCGCGCGCCGCGTGGCTGCTGCTCGACCTGACCCTGGGCACCGCTTCATGGCGCCGCACGACATATGACGTGGCCGGTGCCGCCGCCGCGATCCGCGCCGCACGACTCCCCGATTCGCTGGCCGACCGGCTCCAGTACGGTCAGTGACGATGCGGTCCGGTGCTCTACACGCGATGCTTGCAGCGACGCTCGCGGCGTGGGCGCTCGCCGGCTGCGGGAACAACGCGAACCTCGTGCCGGCGTCCGACGCGTCGGCGATGGACGAGTCGCTCCAGCGTGTCGCCGACGCGACCAACTCGGGCGACTGCCCGGCGGCGGCAAGCGCGCTCACGGACGTGCAGAAGGCGTTCGACGCCCTCCCGAGCAGCGTTGACGCGGGTCTTCGCGAGCGGATCCTGGCCGGGCTCGAACGGCTGATACAGACCGTGCCCGACCAGTGCCGGGCGGGGGCTTCCGGCGGCGCGCTCGATCCCTCGCAGACGACCGAGGGCAACACCGGGAGCGCGACCACCGTCGAACCGACGACGACGCAGCCGCCCGCGACCACCGAGCCGCCCGCGACGACCGCGCCCCCCGCGACGACCGCCCCGGCGCCCGACCCCGGCGGGATCTCGCCCGATGGTGCAACTCCGGGCGCGGACGGGCAGGCAGCTCCCGGCCAGCCCGGCGCCGTCCCACCCGGGCAGGAGAACGTGCCGTGAGCGGCGCGCCGCTGGCAGACCGCTACGAGCTCGGTGAGCGCCTGGGCGCCGGCGGAATGTCGACGGTAGTCCTGGCCTTCGACCGGCGGCTCGAGCGTCACGTCGCCGTGAAGCTGCTGGCGGAGCACCTGGCGGACGACCGCGAGTTCGTCTCGCGTTTCCGCCGCGAAGCGCTGGCCGCGGCACGACTGGTCCACCCCAACATCGTCCAGGTCTTCGACTTCGGGCTCGACGAGGCCTCTGGCCGCCAGTTCATCGTGATGGAGCATGTGCACGGACGCTCGGGCGCCGAGATCCTGCGTGAGCGCGGCATGCTCCCGGCGGCCGAGGCCGTCGACCTGATCAGCCAGGCGTGCCGGGGCCTGGACCACGCGCACCGGATGGGCGTCGTGCATCGCGACGTGAAGCCCGGCAACCTGCTGCGATCCGACGAGGGAGTCGTGAAGCTGGCCGACTTCGGCATCGCCAAAGCCGTCAGCGAGGAGTCGTCGATCACCCAGATCGGCTCCGTGCTGGGCACCGCCGCGTACCTCGCGCCCGAGCAGGCCACCGGCCAGGGAGCGACGGCGCAGTCGGACATCTACTCGCTCGGCGTGGTCGCCTACCAGCTGCTCGCAGGCCGCCTGCCCTACGAGGCGCAGACGCTGACCGAGCTCGCTCTCAAGCAGCAGCGCGAGGCGCCACCGCTGCTGGACGCCGTCAACCCCGACGTGAACGCCCACCTCGCGGCGGTGATCGACCGCGCGCTGGCGCTCGAGCCCAGCGACCGCTACGACAGCGCGGAGCATCTGCGCGCCGCGCTCGAGGACCGCGACGGGGCGACCGCGCCGACGAGCGCCACACGCGTCGTGCCCGCTGCGAGCGCCGCTACCACGACCTCCCGCGCCGGTGAGTCGCCGGGCCCGCACACGCCGGTCCAGCGCCGTCAGCCGGCGGCGCCGATCCAGCCGCGCCAGCCGATCTCCCCAGCCCAGCCGCGCAACCAGGCTTCGATCGCTCCGGCGCCGCCCGCCCGCCCGACAGCGTGCCGCGCGGACGCGCTCGCCGGCGCCGGCGCCGCGGCCGCTTCGCGGCGTTCCTGCTGCTGCTCGCCGTGGGCGGCGCAGGCGCCGTGTGGGCGACGCAGGCCAACGACGGCGTGCGCACGCGCAAGGTCGTCTACGACAACGTCGACCGCACCGTCGGCGAGCTGCAGGAGCTCATCCGCCAGAACACGCGCTGACGCGGTCGCGGCGACCCGCGACGCGATCTGCCCGGCTTCAGCGCGGCGCGGCGATCGCCAGCGCTGCGACGACGAGCACGCCCGGGTTGACGAACGCCCAGCGCGCGCGGATCAGGGTTCCAGTGAGGATCACGCCCTCCCTGAACGGCGAGCGAGGCGAACGTCACGCGCGCAGCGTCACGGAGCGGCGCCGGCGCGCAGCTCGGCGGCGACCTCAGCGAGAGTGCCGTCGATCACCGCGTCTCGCAGGCGGCTCATCATCCGCGCCACGTAGGCCAGGTTGTGCACGGTGACCAGGCGCATCGCCGTCAGCTCGCGCGCCTTGGTCATGTATCTGAGGTAGCCGCGCGAATAGCCGATCTCACACGCCGGGCAAGGACAGCCCTCCATCAGCGGCTCGTCGGAGTCCCGCCAGACGGCTTTCGTCAGGTCCACGCGCCAACGGCCGGAGGGGTCGGGCACGAGCGCCATCCCGTGACGGCCGAGTCGTGTCGGCATCGCGCAGTCGAAGCTGTCGATACCGAGCTCCACCCCGGCGATCAGGTCGTCGATGTCGCCGATCCCGAGCAGGTGGCGCGGGCGATCTTCCGGCAGCGCAGCCGTCGTCCAGCCGACGACCTCGTACATCTGCGGCTTGTCGGCGCCGAGCGAGCCGCCGATCGCGATGCCCGCGCACGAACTGGCCGCGATCGCCTGCGCGCTTTCCACACGAAGGTCCTCGTGGACACCGCCCTGCACGATGCCGTAGACGATCTGGTCCGGCGGCCCGTGTCGCGCGTGCCAGTCCAGGCAGCGGTCCAGCCAGCGGTGCGTGCGCTCGGTCGAGCGCGCCGTGTAGTCGCGGCTGACGTGGAACGGCGTGCACTCGTCGAACACCAGCGCGATGTCCGAGCCGAGGTTGGCCTGGATCTCCATCGACGTCTCAGGACCCATGAAGCGCTCCGAGCCGTCGATGTACGAGCGGTAGCGGACGCCCTGCTCCTGGATCGCGAGGATGCGGCCCGCGCGGTCGGCGCCGTGCGAGGCGCGGCCCTTGACCTCGTCGGCGACGGTGCCGTGCCCCATCGAGAAGACCTGGAAGCCGCCCGAGTCGGTGACGATCGGCCCGTCCCAGCGCATGAACCGGTGCAGGCCGCCGAGGCGGGCGATCAGCTCGTCGCCGGGATCCAGGTGCAGGTGGAAGGTGTTACCCAGCACCATGTCGTAGCCGAGGCCGGCGACCTCGGCCGGCGTCAGGCCGCGGACCGTCGCCTTGGTCGCGAGCGGGACGAAGGCCGGCGTGCGGACCTCGCCGTGGGCGGTGCGCAGAACCCCGGCGCGCGCCCGCGAGCCGGGGTCACGGGCGACGATCTGAAGCGGGCCGGCCATGGCGGGCGCCACTGTACCCGCGGTCGTTCGGCGGGCTGAGGGGGCAACCGCCCGGCGATCGCCCCCGCGTTTGCCGTCAGTCGTTGCCCAGGTACGAGAGCGCGAAGTAGATGAGCATGCTGATCGCAGCCAGCGCACCGGCGACGTAGGTCAGCGCCGCCGCGGTCAGCACCTTGCGCACGCCGACGCTCTCCTCGGGGTTGGCGATGCCCAGCGTCTTGAGCTGCACGGCGGCGCGGCGCGAGGCGTCGAACTCGACCGGCAGCGTCACGATCTGGAACACGACCACGGCGGCGTAGAGCGCGATCGCGACGATCACGAGATTCAGCGCGCCGAGGATCGCGCCCGCGAACAGAAGGATCATCCAGGTGTTGGAGGCGAACGCCGTCACCGGCCAGAGCGCCGAGCGCACCGTCATCGGGAAGTACGCCTTGGCGTGCTGGATCGCGTGGCCGACCTCGTGCGCGGACACCGCGGTCGAGCTGATCGTCGCGGCTCCGTAGACCGGCTCGGAGAGGTTCACGCTGCGCGAGCGCGGGTCGTAGTGGTCGCTCAGCTCGCCGGGCACGGCGTTCACGGGAACGCCCTGCAGGCCGTTGGCGTCGAGGATTCTGCGCGCCACCTCGGCCCCCGTCATACCCGTGTCCTCGGGCACCTCGGAGAACTTCTGGAACGTGCCCTTGACGCTGCGCTGGGCCCACAGCCCGAAGATCATCGGGACGCCGAGGCAGATGGCGTAAAGCGCGAGATTGCTCATAGTTCTCCTTGAGGGATTGCGACGGTCCTGATGCTACGCCGTCGCCCGAACGGCTGATGCAGCAGCCGGCTCGAAGGAGCTGCCTCGCATCAGGCTTGATCGGACAAGCTGGCGCACCCGTCGGCCGGTTCGCCGGTCAGCCGCTCCCAGATCACGCCGAGCGCGTCCTGCTCGTCCTCGCTGAGCCGCGCCAGAAAGCGCTCGCGCACACCCGCCAGGTGCGTGGCGCGCCCTGCGCACAGTCGCTCCCGTCCGGCCTGGGTCAGCACCGCGAACGAGCCGCGCGCGTCGCTGGGGCAGGTGACGCGCTCGATCAGGCCCTCGGACTCCAGCCGGTCGACCAGTCGCGTAAGGCCGCTGCGGCTGAGCAGCACGCGGTCGGCGAGGTCGCTCATGCGCAGCCGTTCGCCATCGGCGTCAGCGACGTTCATCAGCACTTCTAAGGACGTGAGCGGCAGGCCGTGAGCGACCTCCAGCTCCGCGTCGAGCTCGCGCGTCAGCGACGCGTGCGCGCGCAGCAGCCCCGCCCAGGCACGCAGCTCGCGCTTGTTGAGGCGGTCGGCCGTTGCGGACTGGGCTGTCAGGGACATGGTTGCGTGCGATCCTCGTGAGCTGGTCCGATGAACGGATTCGCCATCGACTGGGGGGATTCCTCGTCGCCGGCGAGAGTCGCCCTACGCGAGAGGATAGCCACCACGTTGCCCGCGCAATCACTTTCCGGCGTCCGGCTCGACCACGAGCTGCGGACGTCCCTCGGCGAGCCCGCAGGAGCGCTGGTCCTGCTGCACGGCCGCGGCGCGGACGAGCGCGACCTGATCCCGTTCCTCGACGTGCTCGACCCGCGGCGCCGGCTTGTCGGGATCACCCCCGGCGGGCCCCTCGCGCTGCCGCCCGGCGGCCGCCATTGGTACGTCGTGCCGCGCGTCGGCTTCCCGGACCCGAGAACCTTCGCCGAGAGCTACGCACTGTTGTGCGAGCTGGTCGACGCGATCCCCGAATCGCTCGGCGTGCCATACGAGCGGATCGTCCTCGGCGGCTTCTCGCAGGGCGCCGTGATGAGCTACGCGCTCGCGCTCGGACCGGGGCGACCGTCGCCGGCGGCGCTCGTCGCGCTCAGCGCCTTCGTGCCCACCGTCGAGGGCTGGGCGCCGGACCTCGACGGTCGCGCCGGGCTACCTGTCTGGATCGCGCACGGTCGCCGCGACCCCGTCATCTCCGTCGAGTTCGCCAGGAGCGCCCGCGAGCTGCTCACCAGCGCAGGGCTCGACGTCGCCTACCACGAGAGCGACGCGGCCCATCACGTCGACCCGCGCTCACTGGAGCAGCTGGGCGAATGGGTCGCGAGCGCCGTCGCGCGTGGGACGTCCGCCTCACGACGCCGCTGTCCTGGATAGGTGTCGCAGGACGACACGCGGACAGGACGACGGCCGGGAACGAAGCGGCTCGGGTCAGGCGAACGCCTCGACGGCCACCGCGGTGTTCATGAAGTCACGGAAGCGCGACCATTTTCCGTCGGTGACCGTGACCACATGCACGAAGTCCGACTCGATCTCGCGACCGGTGGGCTTGGCCACGAGGTGCAGTCGCCCGGTTGTGACGACCTTGTCGCGATCGCTGATCATCTCCTGCGGCTCGAAGACCTTCACGTCGACCGAGCTGTAGACGGTCTCCAGCCAGCGCGTAACCTGGTCGTGGCCGCGCCAGATGCCCGCGTACGGGATGACCGAGGGCCCGTAGAACTCGATCACGACATTCGTGTGGAGGTACTCGAGCATGCCGGGGATGTCGCCCGCGCCGAAGCACTCGTAGGCGGCCTGCACGACCTGTTCGGTGCTCATCTCTCGCTGTTCAGTGCTCATCTGTCTCAGTTCTCCTGCTCGTGGAATACGGCGGGGATGTGGGTGCGGCTGTGCTGGAGCAGCGTCGCCATCTGTGGCACGGGCGCCGACGCGCCACGCTCCATACGAGGGAAGCGGTCGAAGATCGCCTCGACGAGGCACTCCATCTCGAGCGTCGCCAGCGGCGCGCCGAGGCAGTAGTGGATGCCGATGCCGTACGTGAGGTGCTTGCCGGAGTTCGGGCGATCGAGCCGGAACTCGTGCGGCTCGGGGAAAACGTCCGGATCGTGGTTGGCCGCAGCGAAGAACAGCGCGACCCAGTCGCCTTCGCGGATCTGAGCCTCGCCGACCTGCACGTCACATGTGGCGATGCGAAACAGCCGCTGGGGCGGGCCCGTCAGCCGCAACGTCTCGTCGAGAAACGCCCCGATCAGGCCACGGTCCGCGCGCACCGCCCGGACCTCCTCCGGGTGGTCGAGCAGAGCGTCCATGACGTTCGCCCCGAAGTACATGCTCGTCTCACTCCCGGCCACGACGAGGGTGATGCAGAAGCGGACGATCTCCTCGAACTCGAGGCGCTCGCCGTCCGCCTCGGCGGTGAGCAGTGCGTCGATGAGTCCGTCCCCGGGCGCCTCGCCGGCCTGCAGCACCCCGGCTCGGGCCTGGCACAGCTCGACGAAGTAGGCCCCGAGCTCGAGGTTCGACGCGTTGCGCTCCTCACCGCTGAGATCCGCCGACAGCATGAAGGCGTTGGCCCAGCGCTCGTACTTCGCCGCATCCTCGTCGGGCGCGCCGAAGAAGCGGCACATCACGATCGCCGGCACATGCGCGCACAGCCCGTGGACGACCTCGACCTCCTCGCCCGCCCGAAGCCCGGCGACGAGTTCGGCGACGCGCTCGCGCATCCACGGTCGCAGCGCCTCGACACGCCCCCGCGTGAAGACCTTGTTGACGATCTTGCGGTGCGTTGTGTGCAGCGGCTGGTCCGTGTTCACCAGCATCAGGGTGGGAGCGTCGGAGGCCTCCTGCAGCGGGTCGCGCGAGGAGAACGTGCGGTGGTCGCGGGCGGCGGCGAAGACGTGCTCGTGCCGGAGCAGCGCCCAGGCGGTCACCGGTTCGTCGACACCGGGCACCGTGCCCGGCGGGTAGTCGACGTACCCGGCCAGCGGCGAGGCGTCGCGCAGTGCTGCGTAGGCGGGGTAGGGGTCGGCGATGACCTCGGGCGTGGCCAGGGTCGCCGCCGAGAACAGCTGCGTCGGCATGCGTCTCCTTCCGTGGTTGTGGCGGACCGTATGCCGGGCGGCGACGACGATCGCTATCCCCGCGGTAGCGCCGCGCCGCGCCGTCTTGCCGCCGCAGGGGCGTCAGCCAGGCGGGAGCAGGCGTCGGACGACGAGCGCCGCCTCGACTGCGGACCGGCGGCCCGTGAGCGGCCGGCCGAGCGCCTCCTCGGCGCGCCGCACCCGGTTCACCACCGTCTTCTCATGGACCGCCAGCCGCAGCGCCGCGCGCTTGTGGCTGGCGCCCTCCGCGAGGTACGTCTCGAGCGTCTCGCGTAGGCGCGCCGCCGCGTCCGTCGCGGCATCCAGGCCACCCAGCTCGGCCATCGCGAAGCGCCGCGCCGTATCGGGGTCGGCGAGCAGCGCCGACGCCAGGCCCACCTGAGCGAACGCGACGAGCGTGCCGTCCGCGGCGCAGAGGGCCTGCTGCGCCTGGAGGTGCGAGTCGCGGAAGCCGTCGGCTCCGTGCCCCGGGTCGCCGATCGCTCCGCTGCAGCCCGGCGGCAGCGCGACAGCGGCCGCGGCCGCGCGCGCCTCCGTGTCCGACGGTTCGAACGATGAGGCCCAGCTGTAGACCGACCCGCCCGACGCCCGCATGAGCAGCGGCGCACCGGCGCCGAGCTCTGCGGCGATCGCACGGGCGGCGGACTCGAGCTCGGCGAGATGGACGCCGGGCTCACTCGCGGGATCGGGGCGCAGTACGGCGGCGACGTGGTGGCGGCGCAGCTCATGGCGCAGCCGCCGGCTCGCGTCGTCGACATCGGCGGGGCGCTTCGCGAGCAGGGCGCGAATGGCGTCCTCGCGCACGGCCTCGCGACCGCGCTCCCACGTCGCGCGCTCGTCCTCGTACGCGATCACCACGCGCTCGCGGACGGCGTCCAGGTACGTCGAGATGAAGTCCGTCGACCACTTGACGAGCGCCTTGAGCTCGTCGGGGTCGTGAACGTCCGCGAACGCGACGTCCATCCACTGGTTCCAGAGCTTCGCCTGCCCAACGTGGTAGCAGCGCAGCAGCGTCGGGAGCCCAACGCCGCGGTGCACCATCGTGCGCGCGAAGTCGGTGGCCTGGGCGGGCGCCTCGGTGCCCTGCGGCGGGATGCCGAAGCGCAGCAGCGCCGCCATCGCGCCGATGTGAGCGATGGCGTTGGCTTCGGTCGCCGTGCGCATCTCCAGGTCGTCGGGCAGCTCCGGGACGGCCGCCATGATGTGCCGCGAGAGCTCCGGACCGAGGTCGTCCAGCTGTGACGCCATGCGCGCCGCAAGCGACGCGATCTCCGTCCCGAGAACCACGTCGCGGAGCTTACGGCCGCGCCGCCGGTCTGTCAGCCCGCGATCAGCGAGCGGCCGGTCATCGCCCCGGGCTGTTCGATGCCGAGCAGCTCGAGGATCGTCGGCGCGACGTCGGCGAGGATGCCGCCGCCGCGCAGCTCGATCCCGGCGGCCGTGACGATGCACGGCACGGGGTTGAGCGAGTGCGCGGTGTTCGGCGAGCCGTCCTCGTTCAGCATCTGGTCGGCGTTGCCGTGGTCGGCGGTGATCAGCAGGACGCCGCCGGACTCCTGGACCGCGGCGACGACGTCCGCGAGGCAGCGATCGACGATCTCGATCGCTTCGACCGCGGCCGGGATCACGCCGGTGTGGCCGACCATGTCGGGGTTTGCGAAGTTGATGATCCCGAAGCGGGGCGCGTCCTCACGCCACGCGGCCACGAATGCGGCGGCAGCCTCGGGGGCGCTCATCTGGGGTTTGCGGTCGTAGGTCGGCACGTCGCGCGGGCTGGGCACAAGCTCACGCCGCTCACCCTCTTCGGGCGACTCCTCGCCGCCGGCGAAGAAGTACGTGACGTGGGCGTACTTCTCCGTCTCGGCGACGTGCAGCTGACGGCCGCCGGCGCGTGCGACGACCTGCGGCAGCGTGACATTCGGGCGATCGGGCGGGAACGCGACCCTGTAGGGCCAGCCCTCGACGTACTCGGTCAGGGTCACGTAGCGCTCGATCGGCGCCGCGCCGCCGCGGTCGACGTCGGCGAACTCGGGGGCGCAGAGCGCAAGCGTGATCTCGCGCATCCGGTCGGGGCGGAAGTTGAAGGCGATGACGCTGTCGCCGGGGCGTATCCGCGCGTCCGCGCCGACGCTCGTCGCGGCGATGAACTCGTCCGTCTCACCACGCTCGTAGGCGTCGCGCGCGGCGGCCGGGGCAGCTTCGACGTGGTGAGCGGCCTTGCCGTGGACGAGCAGGTCGTAGGCCTGCTGGACGCGATCCCAGCGCTTGTCGCGGTCCATCGCGAAATAGCGCCCGACGACGCTGCCGACACGCGCGTTGCCGGCCTCGATGCACCAGCCCTCGACGGTTGCCAGGTACTGTTCGCCGCCGGTCGGCGAGGTGTCGCGCCCGTCCGTGAAGGCGTGGATCACGAGCTCCGGTACGGCGAGGTCGCGGGCCAGGCGGACCATCGCGTGCAGGTGCTTCCAGCCGGAGTGCACGCCGCCGTCGCTGAGCAGCCCGATCAGGTGCACGCGCGGCGCCCCGCGCATCGCATCGCGAAGGACGGCGTTCTCGTCGAGCACGCCGTCCTCGACGGCGTCGTCGATCCGCGTCAGGTCCTGACGCACGACGGCGCCCGCGCCGAGGTTGAGGTGACCGACCTCGCTGTTGCCCATCTGCCCGTCGGGCAGTCCGACGGCCCGCCCGCAGGCCGTGAGTTGCGTGTGCGGGTGACGCTCCCAGAGCGCGTCGAAGACGGGCGTGCGGGCCAACTCGACGGCGTTGCCCGGCCCGGGCGGCGCCAGCCCCCAGCCATCGAGGACGACGAGGACCGCGGACGGCGCGGGCAGCGAGCGCTCACTCACCGCCTGTGTGCTCCGATCGCCTGCGATGCGCGCCGCTCGCTCACGCGCGCGCGGCCTCCACGATCTGCGCGAACGACCTCGGGTCCAGCGAGGCGCCGCCGACGAGCGCGCCGTCGATGTCCGGCAGCGAGAGCAGCTCGACCGCGTTGTCGGGCTTGACGCTGCCGCCGTACTGCACGCGCACGGCCTCGCCCGCGGCGGCGTCCATGTCGGCGACGAGTGCCCGGACGAACGCGCACGCCTCCTGCGCCTGCTCGGGCGTCGCGACCTCGCCTGTGCCGATCGCCCAGATCGGCTCGTAGGCGATCACGACCTCGGCGAGGCGCTCACGCGGGACCTTGGCGAGGTCGTGCTGGACCTGGTGGCGGAGCTTGCGCTCAGTCTCGCCGGCCTCGCGCTCGGCCTCGGACTCGCCGACGCAGAGAATCGGCACGAGGCCCGCCTCGAGCGCTGCGGGAACCTTCTCGGCCAGCGCCTCGTCGCTCTCGCCGAAGTACGCGCGACGCTCGGAGTGGCCGAGCACTACGCCGTGGACGTCGAGATCGGTCAGCATCGGCGCGCTGACCTCACCGGTGAACGCGCCCTCGCCCGCCTGGTGAACGTTCTGCGCGAAGACCTGGACGCGCGAGCCGCGCGTGGAGTCGACCATCGCCTGCAGCGCCGTGAACGGCACGCAGATCGCGACGTCGACGCCGTCGGACGAGTACAGCTGCGGCAGTAGACCCGAAATGAACATCTCGGCGTCCCCGACGGTCTTGAACATCTTCCAGTTGCCCGCGACGAACGGCGTGCGTGCCATCAGTGGTCCTTCTCGGAATGGTTGGTGTGGAACGCCGGGATGCCGGCGCCGTCGGGCAAGGACGCAGGAACCAAGCAATGCCGGTGGCATTGCGGGTTCCGAGGACGCCGCTCGACGGTGATCGGCGCCCGGCGTTGCAGGTCAAACATTGCGAGAAGGGCCACTAGCTCAGCGCCTCCACTCCCGGCAGTGTCTTGCCTTCGACCAGCTCGAGCGTCGCGCCGCCGCCCGTTGACAAGTGACTGACGCGATCCTCGAGCCCGAACTGCGCCAGCGCGGCTGCGCTGTCGCCTCCTCCTACGACAGTCGTACCAGAGCAGGCCGCGACGGCCTCGGCGACGGCGCGCGTGCCCGCGCTGAACGGCTCCAGCTCGAAGGCTCCCATCGGCCCGTTCCAGAAGACGCTGCCGGCCGCTGTGATCAGAGCGGAGTACGTCTGCGCTGTGCGCGGTCCCACGTCGAGCCCCATCCAGCCGTCCGGCACGTCGATGCCGTCGAGCTCGCGGCGCTCGGTGTCGGCGGCGAAGCGCTCACCCAGGACCAGGTCGACGGGCAGCAGCAGGCGCTTGCCGCCCGCCTGCGCATCGTCGAGCACGCGCCGCGCGGGCTCCAGATCCGCGTCCGAGCACAGCGACGCGCCGACCGGGTGCCCCAGCACCTTCAGGAACGGAAAGCACATCGCACCGCCGATCAGGACAGCGTCGGCGCGATCGAGGAACGCATCGAGGACACCGATCTTGTCGGTCACCTTCGCGCCGCCGACGATCGCCACCAGCGGGCGCGGCGGGTCCGCGAGGATCGCGCCGATCGTCTCCACCTCGCGGCGCAGCAGCTCGCCGGCCGCGCTGACCTGCATGTGCTTCACGACGCCGACGTTCGACGCGTGGGCGCGGTGCGCGACGCCGAACGCGTCGTCGACGTAGGCCTGCGCGAGCCGGCCGTAGGCGGCGGCCAGAGCGGGATCGTTCGTGGTCTCCCCCGCCTCGAAGCGCACGTTCTCGAGCATCAGCACGGCGCCGGGCGGCGTGCTCGCGGCGAGCGCCTGCACCTGCTCGCCGACGACGGCCGGGGCCGGCGTCACGTCCCAGCCAGTCAGTTCCGCGAGCCTGTCGGCGACCGGCCGCAGCGAGAACGCCGGGTCAGGACCGTCCGGCCGGCCGAGGTGAGCGGCGAGCACAAGCGCGCAGCCCTGCTCGCGCAGCCGTTCGAGCGTCGGCAGCGCGGCGCGGATGCGGGTGTCGTCGGTGATTGCGCCGTGCGCGCCCAGCGGGACGTTGAAGTCCACGCGGACCAGCACCCGCTTGCCGGCGAGGTCAACGTCGTCGAGCGTGCGCAACTCAGATGGTTGATTCCACGGTCGCGTGGCCGTGGGGTCGCAGGATCGTGGATGACGGGTGCCACACGACGGATGGGAGGCGTGCCGGTTGGCACGTCCCCGTCCGGCGGGTGGAAGTCCGTCGGCGCGAGACCGTGGCACCGCGCCGCGTGATCGTGGAATCACCCATCTACTACAGCAGCCGCTGGACGATGTCGACGACGCGGTTCGAGTAGCCCCACTCGTTGTCGTACCAGCTGACGACCTTGACGAGCGTGTCGTCGAGGACCGCGGTGAGCTTGGCGTCGACGATCGAGCTGTGCGGGTTGGTGATCACGTCGGAGGAGACGATCGGCTCCTCGGTGTACTCGAGGATGCCCTTCATCGGCCCCTCGGCGGCGGCCTTGAATGCAGCGTTGAGCTCCTCGACGCTGGTCGCGCGATCGGCCTCGAACGTGAGGTCCACGACCGAGCCGGTGATCACCGGCGCGCGCATCGCGAAGCCGTGCAGCTTGCCCTGGAGCTCCGGCAGCACGAGCCCGACGGCCTTCGCGGCGCCGGTCGACGTGGGCACGAGGTTGACCGCCGCGGCGCGGCCACGGCGCAGGTCACTGTGCGGCGCGTCCTGCAGCGCCTGGTCGCCGGTGTACGCGTGGATCGTGGTCATCAGGCCGTGCTTGATGCCAACCGTGTCGTTGGCGACCTTCGCGAACGGCGCGAGGCAGTTCGTGGTGCACGACGCGTTGGAGATGACGTGGTGGACGTCCTTGTCGTACTGGTCGAAGTTGACTCCGAGCACGAACGTCTTGTCCTCACCACTGGCCGGGGCCGAGATCACGACCTTCTTCGCGCCGCCGGCGAGGTGCTTGGCGGCGTCGTCGCGCTTCGTGAAGAAGCCCGTCGACTCGATCACGATGTCGGCGCCGAGGTCACCCCACGGCAGCGCGGCCGGGTCGCGCTCGGCGAGCACCTTGATCTCGTCGCCGTCGATCGCGATGCCGGAATCGGTCACCTCGACCGTGCCCTTGTATGGCCCGAGCACCGTGTCGTACTTGAAGAGGTGCGCGAGCGTCGCGGGGTCGGTGAGGTCATTCACCGCGACCCAGTCGATGTCGGCGCCCGCGGCCTTCGCGGCGCGGACGACGTTGCGGCCGATACGGCCGAAGCCGTTGATGCCGACGCGTACGGACATGGAGAGTCGGTCCTTCCTACGGGGTTCAGGTTCAGCGCGGAGCCGAGGCGGCAGTGGCCCCGCGGAGGCTCAAGGCTAGTAAAGGGCGGACGCGGGCGGCGTGAGGATCATTCCCGACTCGCAGGTAGATACCCACCCCCACGCGCGACTGAAGCGTGAGCGCGGCTAACGCCGCACCACCCGGAAGCCAAGCCGCCGCGGCCGCGACAAGTTCCCCGCGGAGTCTCTGGCCGTCAGCGTCGCCTGGTACTTCCCCAGCTTGAGCGCGCGGCGGCCGATGCGCCCGGAGTAGCGCTTGGTGCTCTGGCCGGCGCGCGCGCTCTGCGCAAACGCACCGCTTGCGACGAGCCGTGTGCAGACCGGTCTCCGGCGATTGGCGCGGGTGGGCTTGCGGCATCGTCCGCCGACCCTCCGGCCCGGGAGCTTCTGCTCCACCTTGAACACCACGCGTGCGGCCTCCGACAGGCGATAGACGAAGGTCGTGCCCTTCTTCACGCGCGCGGCGACAGGCGTCTCGGCCGCCCCGCCAGGGTCGACCGCGAAGGTCGAGTTGGTGACCCGCGCGGCGAGGATGTCGGGCGCGACGGTGTCCGGCCCGGGGCCTGGTGGGGGCGACGGGCCGGCCGGCGGCGCCGGAGACCCGGAGACCGTGATGTTGCGGACGGCCGAGCTGCTGTTGCTGCGCGAGTCCGTCGAGGTGACGGTCGCCGAGAACGCCCCGGGGTTCGAGTAGGCGAACATCCCGCTGGCGCCGTTGGCGGTGCTGCCCTCGCCGAAGCTCCACGCGGTCGAGGCAATGTTCGACCACACGTCCAAGGGACTGACGGAGTAGACAACCTGCGCGCCCGTCTGCGCTGTGGCCGGGAAGTTGACGTCGTTCAGGCGCGGACCGGCGCCGTCGAACCCGGCGGCCATGATGGAATTGGTCGCGCTGGCATTCGTCTGCACGAACGCGGCGGCGTCGTTCCCTTGCGCGTCGCCAGACAGCACGACGCTGTTGGGATTGTTGCCGGTGGCGATGTCGGGCGCCTGTGCTACCCAGGAGGCTCCCGATGTGCGCGCGCTCGTGACAGTGGTGTTGCGCAGGAACGCGGCCAGCGCGATGCCGTTGGAGTCGATCGCGAGCTCGCCGGGGGAGTAGTTGACGCCCGCCGCCGCAGCTCCGATCGCCGTTGCCGCAGAGAACGTGCCCAAGTCGCTGCGGGTGGCCGCCTGCAGAGTCGCTCCGCTGCCCTTCTGCCAGGTCGCCGCCTGCTGACCGGCGTCGTTCCACACCATGCGCGGGTTTGCCGCCGTGCCGGTGTCTACGTTCCCATTGGTGCCCGCGACCGAGGTCCAGGTGTTGGAAGCGGGGGGCTTGTTCGACACCTTGATCGTCCCGTTGCGTCCGAACAGCACCGCCGCGTTGCCGGCGTTGTCGACGCCCGGGACCGGTACCGCGTCGTCGTCCACGCCGCCGAGCGCTCCGGGGTCGAACACAGCCGCGCTGGGCGCGCTGCTGCCGACGGGCTGGAAGGCCGCCAGCGCGAAGAAGGCGCCGCCTCCGATGCGGCGCCGGAAGCCGACCGCCACGTCGCCCATGGCGTTGATGTCGAGTCGCGGCTGCTCAGCCACCGTGCCACTGGCGAACAGCGCGAATGGGGCGCCGAACGAGCCGCCGGCTGGGCGGCGGGCCATCCGAAGACCGCCCGACCCGCCGTTGCTGCGCCAGACGAAGGCGGCGTCGCCGGCTGGCGTGACGGCGACGTTCGACTCGTCGGGCGAGTTCGCGGACTCGAGCGTCACCGCAGCTCCCCACGGCCCGCCTGGCGGTCGCACCGCCGCCTTGACCGCGCTGGGGCTCGTGTCCGTCCAGGTGGCGTACGAGATCCCGGCGCCGTCCACAGCGAGGCCCTTGCGGATGCCCGCCGACATGGTGGTCGTCAGCGTCTCCGGAGCACCGAACGCACCCCCTGGTGCACGGGAAACCGACTTCAGGGTGGCCCCGACCTCGAATAGGATGGTCGTGTCGCCATTCGGACCCATGGCGACAACCGGAGCCGAGTGGTTCGAGGCCGTGTTCGCCGAGACATCCGACGCCGGCGTAATCCAGGTCGGCGCCGCGTGAGCGGTGAGCGGGAGCGTCGCCGCTGCGGCCAGCGCCAACGGCGCTGCGCACCACGCGATCCTCTCTTTACCACGCCGAGCAGCCACCAATTCAACCGTACCAGCAGCTTCGCGATCCGTCAGGGCAGCGAACGTCCAGAGGGCGGGCCAGACCTTCGGGACGTTGCGGGCGAAGCGGCGGCCCTGGCGGTAGCGGGCCCTCTTGCTGGCAGCACCCCGACGACCAGCATCAGTCCTGGGCGGTCCTCATGGACCGGCTGCTGCGCGACCTCCACACGACCGTACGCGCGGACAAGAGCTGCGGCGAGGACTGGCTGGAGCCGATCGTGCTGGCCGGCTACCGCGCCGCCTACCAGCAGATCATCACGATCGACAACCGCCGGCACCCGCCACCGACCGTGCGCACCGGCAAACGCGGCGCGATCAAGAAGACCCCCGCCGCGAACCTGCTCGTGCGCCTGGACCGCGAGCGCGAACAGGTTCTGCGATTCGCTCACGACTTCCGCGTCCCGTTCGACAACAACCAAGCCGAGCGCGACATCCGGATGATCAAGTTGCAACAAAAGATCAGCGGCTGCTGGCGCACCATGACCGGCGCCGAGCAGCTCTCGCCTCAGCACCGCCCGCAAGAACGACCACCCGGTCGTCCAGGCCCTCACCGCACTCGCCGCACGCGACCCCTGGCTACCAGCCCCCTGAACAGTCACCCCCACGGTGGGTCTCTACACGTTTCTTGAGCGCAGACGACGCGGATCTCGCTACGTCGCTGGTGGATGCGTCGCGCGCCGTCGCGCTGCATCACGCGAGCACCCCGTCGAACGAGCCTCACGCTGTCTTGCGATCCGCGTCGCGGTGCACGAGCTCGACGACGATGTCTCCGCGCTCGCGGAACCGCTTGGTGAGGAATTCGCTGATCGCGACGCTGCGGTGGCGGCCGCCTGTGCAGCCGATCGCGATCGTCAGGTGGGCCTTGCCCTCCGCGATGTACTGGGGCACGAGGTAGTCGAGCAACGGCAGCAGCAGCGCATAGAAGTCGTCGAGATGACCGTCACGCGCGACGTACTCGACGACACGCGGATCGCGGCCCGTCAGGGGGCGCAGGCCGGCGACGTAGTAGGGGTTCGGGAGGAAGCGCACGTCGAACACGATGTCCGCGTCGCGCGCCGGCCCGTTCTTGAAGCCGAAACTCTCGAACGTCAGCGCCATGCGCGTGTCGCTCGTGCGGGGCAGCATCTCCTCGGCGAGCTTGCGGCGCAGGTCGTGGGCCTTCAGGCCGGTGGAGTCGACGACGACCTCGGCGCGATCGCGCAGCGGCTCGACCAGGTCGCGCTCGAGCGCGATCCCCTGCTGCACGCTCCCTTCCGGCGACAGCGGGTGACGCCTGCGCGTCTCCTTGTAGCGCGTCAGCAGCGCGTCCTCGCTGGCGTCGAGGAACAGCACGCGGTTCTCGACGCCTGCCGCCGCAAGCTCGTCCAGCACGGCGACCATCTGCGGGAAGTAGGCGCCGCCGCGGGCGTCGGAAACGATCGCGGCGCGGCGCACCTTCGAGCCCTCGTGGAGGAACAGGTCGACGAGCCCGCGGATCATCTCCGGCGGCAGGTTGTCGACGCAGAAGTAGCCGGCGTCCTCGAAGACGTCCATCGCGGTCGACTTCCCGGCGCCCGAGACGCCGGTGATGATCACGAGGTCCTCGAGCCGCAGGCGCTCTGCGCCGGTGGTCTCGCCCTCTTGACTTGTCGTCGACATGAACGCCTATCGTCGCATTCGGGCCGGGCGGGACGCTGGTCGGCTCGCAAGCGGGTAGCGCAGTCGCCACGCCTGCGGCGCGGGTCCACTCGATCGCACGATCAGCCCGGATCGCCCAGCGCGAGACCCTCGCTGGCCGCGTACAGTCGCCACTCGTCGGGGACGCCCTTCAGCGCATGCGTCGCGCGGTCGGCGAAGTCGAGCCCCGAACCCGCCACCAGATCCTTCACCGTCGAGGAGACGAGCACCTCACCTGGCGCGGCGAGTCCCGCTATTCGGGCGCCGATATGCACGGCCATCCCGGCGATGTCGTCGCCGATGAACTCGCACTCACCGGTGTGTATCCCCGCGCGTATCTCCACGCCGAGCTCGGCGACATCGGTGGCCATGGCTGCCGCGCAGCGGATCGCCCGCGCCGGACCGTCGAAGGTCGCCAGGACGCCGTCGCCGGTGCTCTTGATCGTCCTGCCCCGCAGGCGGTCGATCTGAGCGCGGACGACGCGGTCGTGCCGCTCGAGCAGATCGCGCCAGCGAGCGTCCCCCAGCTCCGCGGCCCGCTCGGTCGAGCCGACGATGTCGGTGAACAGGACGGTCGCAAGCGCGCGCTCGGGTTCGCGAACGTGCCTTGCACCGGTCAGGAACTCCTGGACCTCGTCGACGATCGCGTCCGAGTCGCCGAGGAACGGCCAGTGGTCGATGCCGTCGAGCTCGACGAAGCGAGCGCCCGGTATCTCGCGAGCCAGCGTGCGCGCGCCCTCGACAGATATGACCTCGTCGCGCCGGTGCAGGACGAGCGTCGGCACGGCGATGCTCGACAGCACGGGCGTCACGTCGGTCTGGCTCAACGCCTCGATGAGCGCACGCGCCATGCCTGGGCTCGCCGCGGCGCGCTCGTAGGTGCCGGTGAGCGCGCGGATCTGATCCTGGTGGGCGACACTCGGCGCGAAGAAGTCGAGCAGCATCCCCTCACCCCAATGGTGCTCGATGACGTCCATCAGCCGCCTCAGAACGCCCGCTGGAGTCGCCGCCCCCGATGCGAACGAGCCGTACATGATCAGCCCCGTCGTCCGCTCGGGATAGGTCGCGGCGAACAGCGCAGCCATCGGCCCGCCCTCCGAGTAGCCGAACAGCGCGGCACGCCTGGACCCCACCGCGTCCATCACGGCGCGCACATCCTCCATCCTGTCCTCGAGCGTCGCGACGCCGGGAACCGGGTCGGAGAGCCCGGTGCCGCGCTTGTCGAAGCGAATCAGGCGCGAGAAGGAGGCGAGCCGGTGCAGGAAGCCGGTGGCCAGCGGGTTGGACCAGTCGAGGTCGAGGTGCGAGACGAACCCGGGCACGATGATGAGATCGAGCGGGCCTTCGCCGAGCACCTGATAGGCGATGCTTACGTCTCCGTTGTGCGCGTACTGCGTCCGGGGTGGCACGACTCCCGACCCTACTCCGCGCGCGGCGAACCCGCCGGGACTCACGGTGCGCGCTAGGCCCGCGGGCGCCGCAGGAAGGCGTGCAGATCCCGTGCCACCTTCGCCGGCAGGCCGGGCACGCCCTCGAGGTCCTGCCTGCTCGCGGCGAGCACCGCGTCGGGCGATCCGAAGTGCGCGAGCAGGGCCTTCTTGCGCGCCGGCCCGACGCCGGGGAAACCGTCGAGCACGGACGCCGTCATCGCCTTGTCGCGCCGCGTGCGGTGGTGAGAGATCGCGAAGCGGTGGGCCTCGTCGCGCACGCGCTGCAGCATCTGCAGCGCGTTGGTGTCGTGAGCGAGCACGATCGGCTCGGCCCGCCCCGGAACGAAGACCTCCTCGATCCGCTTGGCGAGCGACACGACCGCCACGCCGCGCTCGCGGAAGTCCTGGAGCACGTCGAGCCCGGCCGCCAGCTGGCCCCTGCCGCCGTCGATCACGATCACGTTCGGAAGCGCGGCGAACGACTCGTTGAACGCGGGGTCGTGCGGAGACAGCTCACGCTGGCTCTCCCATGCCCGCAACCGCCTGGTCAGGACCTCGCGCATCGCCGCGAAGTCATCGGGCACGCCGTCCTGAAGCGAGCGGATCGTGAAGCGGCGGTAGTCGCCCTTCTTCGGCGCGCCGCCCTCGAAGACGACCATCGACGCGACGGTGTGCGTGCCCATCAGGTTGGAGATGTCGAAGCACTCGACGCGCAGCGGCAGCACGTCGAGGCCGAGCGCCGACTGCAACTCGTCGAGCGCCTCGACGCGCTGTTGGCGACGGCGCTCGGACTTGAGGCGCTCCTGGTCGAGCGCGAGCAGCGCGTTGCGCTCGGCGAGCTCGAGGATGCGGCGCTTGTCGCCGCGCTCCGCCGCGCGCACCTCGACGCCGGCTCCGCGGCGCTCGGCCAGCGCGACAGAGAGCGTCGCGCGGTCGTCCTCGTCGATCTCCTGCTGCACGATGATCTGCGCCGGGATGCCGGGCCGGCCCGAGTAGTACTGCGCGATGAACTCGACGGCGACCTCACCGAGGTCGAGCTCACCCGCGTTCTGCAGGTAGAACGACTGGCGGTCGGCGAGCACGCCGTCGCGGACCTGGAAGACCTGGGCATTGGCGTCGACGCCGTCGACCGCGACGGCGATCGTGTCAAGTGAGCCGACGGCGTCGTTGGCGACACGCTGGCGCTCGAGCAGCGAGCGGACCGCGCGCAGGCGGTTGCGCTCCAGCGCGGCCTGCTCGTACTGCTGCGCAGCGGCAGCGTCGTTCATGCGCCGCTCGATGTCCCGCTCGATCTCCTTGTAGCGCCCCGACAGGAACGCGACGACTCCGTCGATCGACACCATGTACTGCTCACGCGTGACGTAGCCGACGCACGGAGCCCCGCAGCGATTGATGTGGAAATCCAGGCACGGCGACCCCGAGCGACGGCCCGGCTCGGCGCCCTCGCACGAGCGCAGCAGGAACACCTTGCTCAGCACGTCGAGCGTCGAGCGCGTGCGCTTTGCGTTCGAGTAGGGCCCGAAGTAGGTCCGCGTACTGCGGTGGCGCTCACGCGTGAAGTAGACGCGCGGGAACTCCTCGTCCATCGAGATCGCGATGTACGGGTAGCTCTTGTCGTCGCGCAGGCGGATGTTGAAGCGCGGCTGGTGGCGCTTGATCAGGTTCTGCTCGGCCAGCAGCGCCTCCGCCTCGGTCGCGAGCAACAGCACGTCGATGTCGTGCGCCTGGTCGACCATCTCCACGGCGCCGCGCGTCACCGGGTTCGAGAAGTGGCTCGCGACGCGCTTCTTCAGCGAGCGCGCCTTGCCGACGTAGATGACCTCGCCCGCCGCATCCTTGAACAGGTAGACGCCCGGGCCGTCGGGCAGATCGCGGCGCTGCCCGGCCAGCCGCGAAGGGCGCCGTGGCCTCGGTCCGGCCGCGGCCTGCGATTCGCCTTTGCTGTCGCTCTCGGCAGCCACGCTCCGAGGATAGGTCCAGGCCCGGAGTAGGCTGCGGCGATGACCCGCACCGCGTTCCGGACGTGCCCTCTCTGCGAGGCGACCTGCGGCCTCGAGCTGACGATCGAGGACGAGCGCGTGACGCGAATCCGAGGCGACGCGGACGATGTCTTCAGCAAGGGCTTCATCTGCCCGAAGGGCGCGAGCCTGAGTGAGCTGCACGAAGATCCCGACCGTTTGCGAGGCCCCGTGCGGCGCCGCGCCGACGGCACGTTCGAGCCCGTCTCCTGGGACGAGGCGTTCGCCGAGATCGCCGAACGCTTCGCGGTCGTGGACGCTAAGCACGGTCGCCACGCGTTCGCGGCCTATATCGGCAACCCCTCGGCGCACTCGATCAGCTCGCTGCTCTACAGCCGGGTGCTGCTCAAGGCGATCGGCACACGCAACGTCTTCACGGCCAGCACCGTCGACCAGGCGCCGAAGCAGGCGGCGTCGGCGCTGATGTTCGGGACCGGGCTCAGCGTCCCGATCCCCGACCTCGACCGCACCGCGCACCTGATGATCCTCGGCGCGGACCCGATCGTCTCGAACGGCTCGCTGATGACCGCCCCGGACGTGCGCGGAAGGCTGCGCGCGATCCGTGCGCGCGGCGGAAAGATCGTCGTCATCGACCCGCGCCGCTCACGCACCGCGGCGGAGGCCGACGAGCACCACTTCATCCGCCCCGGGAGCGACCCCCTGCTGCTGTTCGCGCTCGTCAACGTGCTGTTCGAGGAGGGTCTGACCTCGACGCGAGCGCAGATCGCAGAGCACGTCGCGGGGCTCGACGAGGTCTGCGAGCTGGCCGGCCCGTTCACGCCCGAGGCCGTTGCCGACGCGACCGGAATCGATGCCGGAGAGATCCGCCGCATGGCGCGGGAGCTGGCGGCGGCCGAGTCGGCGTGCGTCTACGGGCGGATCGGGACCACGACCCAGGCCTTCGGCTCTGTCGCCAGCTGGCTCATCGACGTGCTCAACCTCCTGACCGGCAACCTTGACCGGCCCGGTGGCGCGATGTTCACGCGCCCGGCCTTCGCGATGACCAACACGAGCGGCGAGCCGGGGCGCGGCGCGGGAACGCAGATCCACCGCTGGGCATCGCGCGTCAGCGGGCGGGGCGAGGTCTTCGGCGAGCTTCCCGCGGTGTGCCTGCGCGAGGAGATCGAGACGCCGGGCGACGGTCAGGTCCGCGCCGTGATCACGCTCGCCGGAAACCCGGTGCTGTCGACGCCGAACGGCGACCGCCTTGCCGAGCAGCTCGACACGCTCGACCTGATGGTCAGCATCGACCCCTATATCAACGAGACGACTCGGCACGCCCATGTGATCCTGCCGCCGCCGTCGGTTCTAGAGCGCTCGCACTACGACGCGGCGCTCTATGCGTTCGGCGTGCGCAACGTCGCCAACTACTCGCCGCCCGTCTTCGAACGCGAGCCGGAGGCGCTGGACGAGTGGGAGATCCTGTTGCGCCTGACGGGGATCGCCGCCGGGGCCGGCCCGGACGCGGACATCGCCGCGCTCGACGCTTTCGTCGCCGGCGAGGTCTGCAAGCGCGCCGTGCGGACGACCGGCTCGCCTGTCGCCGGCCGCGACCCCGACGAGCTGCTTGCGGAGCTCGAGCCGCGCACCGGGCCCGAGCGCATCCTCGACATCCAGCTGCGCACCGGCCCCTTCGGTGAGGGCTTCGGGACAGATGCTGACGGGCTCTCACTCGCCGCGCTGGAGGCCGCGCCGCACGGCATCGACCTTGGCCCGCTCGAGCCGCGCATCCCCGAGGTCCTGCGCACCGCGAGCGGGAAGATCGAGCTCGCGCCGGCCGCGATCACGTCCGACGTGCCGCGCCTGCGCGCGATGCTTGACGCCGCGGCGCCGCGCAACGGCGGGCTCGTACTGATCGGGCGCCGGCAGCTGCGCTCCAACAACTCCTGGATGCACAACCTGCCCAAGCTCGTCAGCGGCCCCGAGCGCTTCACGGTGCTGGTGCATCCCGACGACGCTGCTCGACACGAGATCGCCGACGGCGAGCCCGCGGTCGTCTCATCGGCGAACGGCGAGATCCGGCTGACGGCGAAGCTGACCGAGGACATGATGCCGGGAGTCGTCTCGATCCCGCACGGCTGGGGTCACGACCTGGACGGCATCGAGCTCTCGGTCGCCCGTGAGCACGCCGGCGCGAACGTCAACGCACTCGGCGACGCCGGCCCGGTCGAGCCACTGACCGGAACCGCCGTCCTCAACGGAATCCCCGTCGAGATCGCACCCGTGTTCGCGGGCGCTCGCGCGAGGTGAACGTCCCGCAGTGCACCCTCCAAGGGGTAGCGAGGGACGTTCGATTGCTCCGGCGTGAGCGCAATGCTTGTGTCGCGCACCATGCCTCGTCGCCCTGACGCAGCCGGATACGCACGACGCGCCCAGCGCGCGGCGCGCCTAGTACGGGTAACCGTCGACGCGACACGCCCGCCGCTCGGGGCAGACCTCGAGCAGCCGACCGGTCGGCATCAGGAACGCCGACTTCTGAGCGCGCGCCGCGACCGTCATCTGCACCAGGCCGTGTGGATCGCGCCCCGAGCGGGGCGGAAGCCCGCCGATCGGCGGCAGGTCGGTGCCGAGCAGACCACCATCGCGGATCGGACCGCTGTCCCACATGACCAGCCCGGACTCGAGCTCCAGCTGGGACGTCGGGAGGACGTCGAAGAACGGGATCTTGTCCGGCGAGCGACCGGGGTCGAATACCGGCTGGCGCACTGTCATCTCGGCAGTTCTGGCGAGGATCTCCGAGCTGATCTGCGGGATCTGGTGATCGCCGACAGAGGTCTGGAGCAGGACGTCGTGGATCGGAGTGTTGGGCGGCGGGTCGCCGGTGATGCGCGCCGCGTAGCCGTTGGCCTCCGCGCGGTCCCAGAGCCCCTGGAGCATCGCGAGAACGATGTTCCGTGTCACACGGTCCGGATACCCCTGGGCCAGCGCGGCATTCTGCGCGTCCAGCTCGATGCTGCGCGGGATCATCAGGCTGTAACGCATGCCGGTCGAGCCGAGCACCGCGCGCTGGAAGTCGGGCGCCAGGGCAGTCAGAACGGTGCCGAAGTTGCCGCCTTGGCCCGTGCCGTCGTAGTACAGGCGCTGCGTGTCGAGCAGCGGGCCGCCGCCTGCGAACTGGAATGCCGGGTGCGTGACCAGACCCTTGGAGTGGATCATCGCGCGACCCAGCATCAGCGCGTTGAGCAGGCCCTGCTGGACCCGGTCGGCGTGCTCGGGGAAGCGCGAGGCGTCCCGCAACACGGCCCTCAGGTGGTCGGAGTCCTGATCGGACATCCCGGCCTGACGCAGTGAGCAGAAGACGAACGCGTACTCCTGAGCCATCGCCTGCACGGCAGGCGCCATCACGTCGTCCGGGCTTCCGAGGAGGCCGTGACCGTAGAGCGCCGGGCGGGTCTTACGGGTCAGCGCGATGCGCGGCACGATGCAGACGAACGGCGTCTGCATCGTGTTGCCCTTCAACCGACGCGGGATGAACGCGAAGCCGAAGCGCCCCTGCCGCTTGCGGAAGCGGAACTTCGACCCGGCAGGGCAGCCCACCTCGTCCAGGAAGCACGCCGTCGTCAGCGTCCCCGTCACGCGGCGAGCGAGATTGTCGTTCTCCCCGGCCTGACAGCCATCCGCACCGCAGACCCCGAACTCCTGGACGGCATCGACCTTGAACGCGGGCGAAACGCCCTTGACCTTGCGATCGAAGAGGTTGGGATCCCCGAGAACGGCGAACGCGCTGTCGCGCGCCGCGACGATGCGCTCGCTGATGTTGCGCTGGCTTGCGACGGTGAAGTCCCACGCCAGGTAGAGCGACGAGCGCGCGATCCCGTGCTTGCCCAGCGTGCGAAAGATGCTCGCGTAGCGACTGTTGCGCGTGCGCCCCGATCGCAGTCCGAGGAACTTGCTTCCGGCCTTCAGCGTGCGTCCGCTGGAGTCCTTGAGGTTGCGCAGCGCGACGATGTAGCGGCGCCCCTCGACGAGGTTCTTCGCGGGGTGGATCATCAGCAGGCGATCCGAAGGCTTGTCGGCGGCGGCGTCCAGCTCCGCCCAGATCAGCTGACGCTTGCGCGTCTGCGCATCGATTAGCACGATCGGCGCGTTCTTGGCGTCGTAGCTGCGCAGGTCGGTCTGCGGAACCGCGCCGGTTTTCGCCAGGTCGACGCGGGGGACGAAGGTCAAGATCGGGCCACCCGGCGAGAACCCATCGCTGAGCGTGTAGGGGAACGGGTCGATGCGCTGGCCGTCGACGTTCTTGGGCGTCGCGGCTGGTAGGCGCACCTGCCGGCGGGTCTCCGTGTCGATGTTGTACGTCGTGAAGTGGTTGTTCGGCCACGGAAGCAGGCACGCCCGCGGATCGACCGTGTCGCAAGTCGTCGTCTTCGCCTTGGCTCCCGCAGCGGGGGCGATGCCGAGTGCGAGCGCGAACGCGCCGAGCACTGCGATGAGAGTGGTCCTGCTGCTCACGAGCGCGATCCTCCGAAACGCCGAAGCGGGACGCAGCGATCCGTGCGCGTCCCGAGGGCCCGCGAACGTATCAAGGCGCCGAGCGAACGGGAGCCGGATGCCAGAGGGATACAGCGGCACAGTGCTGCGAACGGCCATGAGGCGGTTCGTCACGCGCCGGCGCGGCTGAACGGAGCCAGGGCCGCGCGGATCAGGTCGGGGATCGGGGCCTTCTCCCAGCTCGTCACGTTCATGTAGACGTGGCGCAGCTCCCCCTCTACGAGCACGTCGTCGGCGCGGCGCAGGGCGAATGCGGTCGTCGTGGACGTGGTACCCAGCCGTATGAGCTCGACGTCAAGGTCGACGAGCTCGTCGAAGCGGGCCGACCCCAGGAAGCGCGCGCTCGCCTCCGCGACCACCATGTCGATGCCATGCTCGTCGAGCATCTCCTGGTAGCCGCCGGCAAGGGCGGCTCGCCAGAGCTCCGTCATCGCGACATCGAAGAAGGCGAAGTAGTGGGCGTTGAACGCGTGCCCCTGCGCGTCGCACTCGTGATAACGGATGCGGAAGCTGTGCGTGAAGGGCGCCATCGGCCGTGCAGTCTGCCCGACGAGTGGGTGACCTGGGCGGCCGGCGGACAACCCGGCGGCGCACGAGCCGGTCAGGAGCCCGCACGGGTCAGCGCACGAGCCGCACCAGGGCGACGCCGCCCGTCGCCGCGCCGAGCCCGTCGCCGCGCGCGAGCGCGACGATGCGCTTCACGTAGCGCTGCGTCTCACCGATCGGGGGGACGCACCAGCACGACGCGACCCGCTCCGGCCCCGCGTTGTAGGCCGCCAGCGCCAGTGGGACCGAGCCGAAGCGCCTCAACAGGTCGCGCATGTGATGCGCCTGGGCGTCGATCCCGGCGGCCGGGTCGAGCGGGTTTCGCAGACCGTAGGCGCGCGCCGTCGATGGCATGAACTGCGCGATCCCGCGGGCGCCGCGCCGCGACACCGCGTGGGCGTTGAAGCCCGACTCCTGCTGCAACTGCGCCGCGAGCAGCGCAGCTCCGACGCTCCAGCGCTGCGCCGACTCGCTGACGAGTCGCGCGTAGGCGCCCGGCACCCACGCGGGCACAGCGCTCGAAGCTCCGGAGATCGGCGAGAAGCCCACCGAGGCACTGCCCGGGCTGCGGCCGAAGCCGAAATGCCACGGCTCCCACGAGTAGCGCTTCACAAAGCCAAACCGTTCCCCGTTGCGCGCCAGCCACGCGTACGCCGACTGCGGGCCGAGGTCGAGCTCGGTTCCCAGCCGGTGCAGGGACCGGCCCGGCGGAGCGACCCACTTGGGGTCAGGGTTGGCTGCGAAGAGGCGTGCCTGCTCGAGGCCGGAGCGGTAACCGCTCGTGACGATCAGACGATGCCCGCCGCGCCGCGCCGCGCCCGCCAGCCGGTCGAAAGCCAAGGCCACGTCAGGCCGCATCGGCTTGCCCTGGCGGTACGCGAGCGGGCCGGCGTACTCGCCGTCCCCGGCGCCCGCCACTCCATCGCCGAGCGCCGCCTCGGCCAGCGCGCTGCCACCGACACGGCCCGCTCCGGGAACCTCGATCGCGTCGCGCACCACGACGGTCACGCGGTCGGGCAGCGGCGTGTCCGGGAAGCGCACCTCCACGTCGCGCGCACCGTTGCGCCGGGCAGTCGCGCGAGCCGTCTGGCGCGCGTTCGCCAGATATCCCGCTCGCGTCAGAAGATCGGCTCGATGCCGCATGTCCAGCATCGCGCGAGCCCCTGCCAGCGCGGCCAGATCGGCGACCCGCTGACGATCGCCGGCCGACGCCAGCCCGGTCGCCAGCCATCCGAGCGCGGCGGCCCCGATCACGATCGCGAGCATCGCCCCCACGAGCAACACGAAGGCCTGCCCGTTCTGCCCGTCAAGGCCGGTCACGCCCCCTCCCACGCCGCGGTGTGCGACTGAGCTTCCCGCGACGCCGACCACCCGAGCCGGGCGAGCGATACCGCCGGCCCAGCCCCGACGTGACGACACTCCGCGAAGACTCCGATCGTCGCGAGCTGCGCCAGCGCGAGCCTCGCAACAGGGCCGTCCGGGTTGGCCAGCACGACGACGCTGAGGCTCTCCGCGAGCAACACGTCGGCATATTCGTCTCGGGGCTGCGACAGGGCGACGACTACCGGCGCTCCGGCGCGCGCGGCGGTTCGGCGCGCCACGCTGACCAGCGCGTCGCGCTGCGGGCGCACGAACGCGATGCGCCCCCGGGCGCACGTCTCGACGCCATCCGCTGCAGGAAGACGGGCGAGCCTGCGAGCTGCAGGCGTGGCGAACACTCCGAGCGCGGCGACGCCGCCGCCACGGTCGCTGATGACGACCGCGGAGCGTGCGCGGCCGCCGGCCAGACGAAGAGCCGCCACCGCCGCCTGCGACTCGGCGTCCCGACCTATGACGGCGAGGTCGAAGACGCTCATGACACCGGGCCGGCATCGGCGGAAGCCTGTGCGGTCAAGAGCCGCTCGAGGCCGGGCATCAGAACGCGCGGACGTACGCGGACGACGACGCGCCGTCCGCTCGCCGTCACGTGCACGCCCGAGCGTGCCCAGCCAGGCAGCGCAGCGCGTGCAGCGTCGACTGGATCGGCGTCCTCAAGCAGCGCGACGGCACCGGCGTGCGCTCCATGCGCGGCGTACTCGCGGCACGCTGCGGCGACGAAGACGTGAAGGACGGCGACGACGACGAGCAGCACGAGCGGGACGCCGGCCAGCATCTCGACGCTCGCCTGACCGAGCTCACCGCGCGGGCTCGGGGCGGTCAGCGGGCGTCTCATCTGCGGCTCTGCGTGGAGGCACGTCGGCCTACCGCGCCGGCTAGCCCCACCCTCACACTCGCGTCAGCGAGGCGGGCGCCGCCTGCGACCAGGGGGATCGCCACGCGCACGGTCACCTCGCCGTCGCTGGCCCCCGACACTCGAACGCGGCGCGCCCAGCCCTGTGGAAGAGCGCCGCGCGCGGCCGCTTGCGGATCGGCCCCGACGGTCACAGCACGCGACGCGGCCTGCGCGGCTGTGCCCGCGAGCCACCACGATTGTGCGGCGACCACGACCTGCCATGAGCCGAGGACCACGGCCGCCAGCAACGGCAGCAGCGCCACCAGCTCGACACTCGCCTGCCCCGACTCGTGACCACGCTCGCGCATGGCACGAGGCTGCCGCCGATCGCGTCACGGCGCTACGCGCATTCAGCCACGACTCTGCGCAGCAACGGGCGCGGGCTGCGTCCCGAACGAGTCCCGCGACCACGCGACGAGGCGGTTGCGGGCGCGCATCCTGTCCGGGGAGATCCGCCCGATCGACTGGAAGGCGAGAGCGGCGCCCCGGCAGGATGACCGCCCGCGCCCGCCCACCGCAAGCACGCGCGCTCAGGCGAGGGCGTGGTACTCGCGCCAGACGACGTACAGCCCCGCGGCGCCGGCCGAAAGCAGCCCGATCAGGAACAGCGTGCCGCCGGCGGTGGGCGTAAGCCGGCTGGAGGCCGCGAGCGCGAGGACGATCACGCCGACGGCTCCGTAGAGCAGCGCGCGGTAGGCGGGCGCGAGCGGCTCGAGGTCGATCCGCTGGTGCCTGTAGGCCCACGAGATGCCGAACACGATCACGCCGATGAAGGACAGCGACAGCACTCGCGAGACGATCGCCGACGCGTCCCCGCCGCCCGGCAGGAATGCGATCAGCCCAGCGATCACGAGGACGACCCCGACGTTGCGCGCTGTGCTCACACGGAAAGCGTACGACCAGCGGACGCGCCGCGCACCGCGGGCGCGTCGGACACCTGGGCTGCGGCGCCCAACTCGATCGGCGGCGCATCGGGGATCTCGAGCGCGCCTTCCTGCGGCTCTGCCGCGAAGCGGTAGCCGACGCCGAAGTGCGTGTGGATGTAACGCCAATTCGGCGACGCCTTCTCCAGCTTCTGACGAAGTTTTCGCACGAACACGTCGACTGAGCGATCGCCGCGCGCCATCGCGTAGCCCCAGACCTGCTGGTAGATCTCCTCGCGCTCCAGCACGCGTCCCTGCGCGGCCGACAGCAGCTCGATCAGCTCGAACTCGCGGCGCGTCAGGTCGATCGAGCGGCCGTCCACGAAGCCCTGGAACTGGTCGGCGAGGATCTCGAGCTCGCCGGCGAGCACCGGCTCGGCGTCGGCGCGCGACTCGGTGCGGCGCCGGCGTCGCGCGACGGCCTCGACGCGGGCGATCAGCTCCTCCGGATGGCACGGCTTCGCCAGCCAGTCATCGGCGCCGAGGCGCAGACCGCGCACGCGCTGGGCGACGGTCGAGCGGCCGGTGCAGACGACGACGCCGAGGCCGGGAAGCGCGGAGCAGATGCGCTCCAGGTAGTCCCAGGCCTGCGGGCCGAGGACCGCGAGATCGATCACGAGCGCGCTGAGGCGCATCGCGACGACCTCGTCCACGGGAACGGGCCCGCCCAGCACCCGGTGCTCCCAGTCGAGGCGATCGAGTCGCTTCGACAGCACCTGAAGGAAGCCGGAGTCGGTGTCGATGACCGCGATGCGCAGCGGCATCGACGCCGCGTGGCCGCCGAGACGTTCCGTGTCGGGGCGAGCGTCAGACCATGTGCTCATGACGCCGCGGATTGTAGGGGTGACGGAGGACGCTGCGGACGCGGCGTCCGGATCGTTTCGCGGGCGGGATCCCGCTGTCACCGCGGTTCTGGCCGCCCGTGTGACACACGTCACTCAGCGGGGGCGGTGTCCCCGGCCCCGTCGGCAGCGGGATCGTCGCGCTCGGACAGCGGCTCGATCGGATACGTCCGGAACAGACCGGTCTCGACGAAGATGACCTGCTCGCCGACCCCGACCGCGTTGTCGCCGATGCGCTCCAGCGCCCGCGCGACCATCGTCATCACCATCGCCCACTCGCGCCGATCAGACTCGTCGCCGGCGGCGACGGCGCCGTGGAAGACCTCTTTGTTGAGGCGGTTGACCTCACGGTCCTGACGCGCAAGGTCGCGCGCCAGAGCGACATCGCGTTCCTTGAACGCCAGCTTCGCCTCGATCACCTCGGCGCGCGTGGCCGCGCCCATCCGGAGCACCTTCTCCAGCAGCTCCGGGACTACGGGCGGCTCGTTTCCGACGAGTGGGATCAGCTTGGCGATGTTGACGCACTGGTCGCCCATCCGCTCGGCGTGCCTGATCACATGCAGCAGCGCCGCGACGACTCGCAGGTCGCCTGCGACGGGCGCCTGCAGAGCGAGCATCGAGAGAATGCCCTGGTGAACCTCGAGGTAGCGCCCGTCGATGCGGTCGTCATCTGCGATGACGAACGTGGCGAGCTCTGTGTCGCGCTGCTCGAGCGCCTCGAGCGCCCGGTCGAGCTGCTCCACGACGATGTCGAAAGCACCGAGCGCGGCAGCCTCGAGGCTCGCGAGCTGCTCGCGGAAGCGGTGCCGGGCCTCGTGGTGAGGAGCTTCCATCAGCCGAACTTCCCGGACACATAGTCCTCGGTGCGCTGGTCATGAGGCGTAGTGAAGATGCGCTGCGTCGGGCCGTACTCGACGAGCCGTCCGATGCGGCTGTCCTCACCCGCGCTGAGGTCGACGATGAAGAACGCGGTGCGGTCCGAGACGCGCGCCGCCTGCTGCATGTTGTGCGTGACGATGACGATCGACACGGTCTCCTTGAGCTGGTGCATCAGATCCTCGATGCGGCCGGTGGAGATCGGGTCCAGCGCGGAGCACGGCTCGTCCATCAGCAGAACGTCAGGGCTCGTGGCCAAGGCGCGCGCGATGCAGAGGCGCTGCTGCTGACCCCCGGACATGCCGAAGGCGTTGTCCTTGAGCCGGTCCTTGACGTCGTCCCAGAGTGACGCGCGCACGAGCGCGGTTTCCACCATCTCGTCCATGTCGCCCTTGATCCCCAGCACCTTGGGACCGAAGGCGATGTTGTCGTAGATCGACTTCGGGAACGGGTTCGGCTTCTGGAAGACCATCCCGATCCGCTTGCGCACCTGCACCGCGTCGATCCCGTCCCCGTACAGGTCGAGGCCGTGGTAGAGGACCTTGCCGCCGACCTTCGCCACGGGGATAAGGTCGTTCATGCGGTCGAAGCAGCGCAGGATCGTGGACTTTCCGCAACCGGAGGGCCCGATGAACGCCGTGATCTGCCGCTGCGCCACGCGCAGCGACACGTCGAGCACCGCCGGCTTGCCCGCATAGTGGACCGACAGGCCCTGGGTCTCGAACACGGGTTCGGCGATCGCATGGTCGATGACAGCCGGCGCGCCTACGTCCGGTTTGGGCGCGTCGGCCACCACGACGCCAGGCGCCGCCTGGGCAGCGGCCGCCTCGCGCTCGGGGTCAGGCGGACTCACGTCGGTCACCATAGTGGCGCCGCTGGGCGTAGTGGGGAGCATCTTGTCACCACCGCTTCTGATAGCGATTGCGCAGCCAGATGGCGACGGCGTTGAGCATGATCAGGACGACGAGCAACACGACGATCGCCGCCGCCGCCAGCGCCTGGAACTCCTCCTTGGGCTGCGAGATCCAGGAGAAGATCTGGAGCGGAAGCGCGGTGAAGGCCGAATCCAGCCCGGTCGGGTTGAAGGCCACGAAGGTCGCGGCACCGACGAGGATCAGCGGCGCGGTCTCACCGATCGCTCGCGAGAGCGAGAGGATCACGCCGGTCGCGATGCCCGGTATCGAAGCCGGCAGCAGCTGCTTCCAGATCGCCTGCCACTGCGTGCAGCCGAGCGCGAGCGCGCCCTCCTTGATCGAGGGCGGCACGGCACGGATCGCCTCACGCGCGGTGACGATCACGACCGGCAACACGACCAGGGACAGCGTCAGCCCACCGGCCAGGACCGTGCGCCCGAGGCCGAGCGGCCCGCGCACGATGAACGCCAGGCCGAGGATGCCGTAGACGATCGACGGCACCGCGGCGAGGTTCTGGATGTTGACCTCGACGACGCGGTTCCACCACTTCAAGTGGTCGGCGTACTCCTCGAGGTACAGCGCGGTCGCGACGCCGAGCGGCACGATGACTGCGGCGACGACCGCCATCAGCCAGAGCGTCCCGACGAGCGCCGACTCGATGCCGGCCTTGGCGGGGAACGCGGACGGGAAGCTCGTCAGGAAGTCGGCGCTGATCTTGGGGAAGCCGTCGATGCCGGTGTCGATCAGCAGCGCGGCGAGAACGATCAGGCCGATGCTGGTCAGCACGAGCAGCAGCGCTACGAAGAGGCGGTCGCGCACGGCGACCGAGCGCCGGGCGGCGCCGAGCGTGGCGCGCGCGTCGAGCGCGAGCGGGCTCGAGGCGGCCGGGTCGAGCGCGCTCATTCGTACACCTGCCGGTACCTGCGTACGAAGCGGATCGCCACCGCGTTGATCAGCAGCGTCATCACGAACAGCGTGAAGCCGACGGCGAAGATCGCCTTGTAGCCGGTCGAGCCGGTCGGGACGTCGCCCTTCCCGGTGGCGCCGATGAAGGCCGTCATCGTCTCCATCGGGCCGGTCGGGTCGAGCGATGTCGTCGGCACCTGCCCGGCGGCGATCAGCACGATCATCGTCTCGCCGACGGCGCGCGATGCGCCGAGCACGATCGCGGCGACTATTCCCGAAAGCGCAGCCGGGAAGACGACGCGCGTCGAGACCTGGCGGCGTGAGGCGCCGACACCGTAGGCACCCTCGCGCAGTCCCTGAGGCACCGCCGTCATCGCGTCCTCGGCGACCGACGCGATCGTCGGGACGATCATGATCCCGACGATGATCCCGCCCGCGAGCCCGTTGAACACGGAGACGTCCAGCCCGGCGAGATCACCAAGGACCTTGGGCGTGAAGAAGGTGAGCGCGAAGTAGCCGAAGACGACGGTCGGGACGCCGGCGAGCAGCTCGAGCGTCGGCTTGACGGTCTGGCGCACGCGCCGGGGCGCGTACTCGCTGAGGTAGATCGCTGTCCCGAGGCCGAGCGGGATCGCGACGGCGAGTCCGATCAGCGAGATGATCAGCGTGCCCTGCACCAGCGGCCGGATGCCGAACTCGGGCTCCGAGAACAGCGGCGTCCAGGTGTCGCCGGTGAGGAACTCCTTGACCGTCACCGCCTCGTCCTGGAAGAAGGCAAGGGTCTCACCGACCAGCGAGGCGATGATGCCGAGGGTCACGAGGATCGTCACACCGGCGGCGAGCGTGAGCACGACCCTGATCAGCTTCTCCCCGATGTGCCGCTGGGCGGCGCCGAGCACCTGCTCGGCGCTCGGCGCCACCTCACGGACGGATGTGGAAGAGGCCTCCACGCCTTCCCCGGGTGGCCGCTAGGCGGCCGGCAGCACGGCCTTCGCAGCGGTCAGCTGCTTGTCGGTCAGCGGCACGATCTGGGCGGTCTGGGCAGCCTCGACCGCGTTCGCGACGACGTAGTGGACGAAGCCCTTGACCTGCGGTTTCCCGGCCAGCGCCTTGTTGCTGACGTACATGAACAACGGACGCGAGAGCGGCTTGTAGCTGCCGTCCTGGATCGTCGCCCTGGAAGGCGCGACGCAGCCGTCGCCACCGTCGACCTCGATCAGGTTCAGCCTGTCGGCGTTGTCCTCGTAGTACGAGAACCCGAAGTAGCCAAGACCGGTCTCGTCGCCCTCGACGCCCTGGACGAGCACGTTGTCGTCCTCGGACGGCTGGAAGTCCTTGCGCGTGTCTCCCTTGTGGCCGTTGATCGTCTCGGTGAAGAAGTCGAACGTGCCGGAGTCCGTGCCGGGGCCGAAGAGCGAGACCTTGCCGCCGGCGATGCCGTCGCCGAGGTCTGAGTAGTCGCTGACCTTCGAGTCCTTGTTCCAGAGGGCCTTGAGCTGACCAGTCGTCAGGCAGCCGATCTTGAGCTTCGGGTTGGAGACGATCGAGATGCCGTCGTTGGCGACCTGGATCTTGGTGTACTCGACGTCGTTCTTGTTGCAGACGGGGACCTCTTCCTTCTCGTCGATCGGGCGCGAGGCGTCGGTGACGTCGGTCTCGCCGGCGCAGAACTTCTCGAAGCCGCCGCCGGTGCCGGACTCGCCGACCGTGATGCGGACGTCGGGGTTCTCACCCTGGAAGCCCTCGGCCGCGGCCTGGGCGAACGGGAAGACGGTGCTGGAGCCGTCGACGGCGATGGCGCCGGAGAGGGCGCCGCCGGCGTCTGCGGATGGCGTCGTCCCGTTGTCGCCCCCGCACGCTGTCACTCCGAAAGCGATGGCGCCAAAGGTCAGGACGGTGATCAGCGGGTATCTCATTGGATCTCCTGAATCGATGATGTGCGGCCTCAGGCTGCCAGCGCACCGGGGACAGCTTGTTACCGAGCGGTGGCATCGATGTGAAAAGCCTGTGAACGCCCTGACGCACATCGGTGACCGTGGCCGACGCGGAACGTAGGCTTCCCCCGTGGACACCTCCCTCCCACTTGCGAGGCGCGCGGCGGCCGAGGGCCTGGCGGCCTTCGCGCTCGTCTTCGCCGGCTGCGGCGCCGTAGTCGCTGACGCTGAGTACGGCGGGGCGCTCGGACCGGTCGGCGTGTCACTGACCTTCGGCCTGGTGATCATGGCGATGGTCTATGCGACCGGCCATCTGTCCGGAGCGCACATCAACCCGGCGGTCACGCTGGCGTTCACGCTGACGAGTCACTTCCCCGCGCGCGAGGCAGTCGTCTACGTGGTCGCGCAGTGCCTGGGTGCCGTCGCCGGCGCGCTCCTGCTGCTCGCCGTCTGGCCCGATCAGCCGGCCGCGCTCGGCGCAACGGTCCCGAGCGTCAGCGTCGGCGGGGCGCTCGCCTACGAGGCGGTGCTGACGGCGATCCTGATGTTCGTGATCGTCGCCGTCGCAACCGACACGCGCGCTGTCGGAGCCGGCGCAGCGATAGCGATCGGCGGCACTGTCGCGCTCGACGCGCTGTTCGGCGGGCCGGTCACGGGCGCCTCGATGAACCCCGCGCGGTCGCTCGGCCCCGCTCTGGCGAGTGGAACGTGGACGGACTTCTGGATCTACCTCGTCGGCCCGGTCACGGGTGCGGCACTCGGTGCGCTGGCCTACCAAGCGGTTCGCAGCCCTCGCGGCGAGCCCGCCAGGGATCGCGCCTGATGGCCCGCGTGCTGTTCGTCTGCCTGCACAACGCCGGACGCTCGCAGATGAGCCGCGCGTTGTTCGAGCGCGCCGCAGCCGGGCGTCACGAGGCTGACAGCGCAGGGACGACCCCCGGCGCGCATGTGCACCCCGAGGTGGTGACGGCGATGCGCGAACTCGGGGTCGACGTGTCCGGTCGCGTGCCGCAGCGCCTCACGGCCGAGCTCGCGCAGTGGGCGGACGTCGTCGTGACGATGGGCTGCGGCGACGAGTGTCCCTACATCCCCGGCAAGCGCTACCTCGACTGGGAACTGCCGGACCCCAAGGGCCGGCCGCTCGACGAGGTGCGCGCCACGCGCGACGAGATCGAGCGCCGCGTGCAGGCACTCCTCGCCGACCTGGAAACCGGTCCCACAATCGCCTGAGCCGCGCGCCGCTGCGGCTTGGGGGGTGCGCTGCGGAGCCGATTCCTGTAGAAGAGGGACCATCGTGATGCTGAGGAGGGGCGGAGCGGCCGCATCGGCGGCCGCCTTGGCGGCGCTTGCTGCCATGGCGGGACCGGTATCGGCCCAGGAGGAGACGCAGGCCCCAGGGGCGCCCTCGGCGACCCCCGCTCCGCCGACGGCCGAGCCGCAGAGCCCTGCCCCGGCCCCGTCCGCAACCGTCTCGCCGGCGCCTGCTGCCCCCACGGCTACGACCGACCTCGGCACGCTGGAGGTACAGGTCGACCGCCTGCCGCCGGCGGCCAAGCCCGCCAAGCCGGCGCCGCGCAAAGAAGCCAAGGACGAAGAGAAGGAGCAGACGGTCGACCCGTTCGCCTCCCTCCCCTCCCCACTGCTGGCGCCGCCCACGATCGGCGTGCCGAACGTGCTGCTCGACGAGTTCCGCATCCCGCCGTTCCTGCTGCCTCTCTATCAGGCCGCGGGCGTCGAGTACGGCGTGCGCTGGGAGGTCCTCGCGGCGATCAACGAGGTCGAGACCGACTACGGGCGCAACCTCTCGGTCAGCTCCGCCGGCGCTGTCGGCTGGATGCAGTTCATGCCGGCGAGCTGGGAGATGTACGGAGTCGACGCCAACGGCGACGGGCGCAAGGATCCCTACAACCCCGTCGACGCGATCTTCGCCGCCGCGCGCTACCTCCGCGCGGCAGGTGCCGGCGAGGACCTTCAGCGCGCGATCTTCGCCTACAACCACGCGCAGTGGTACGTCGACGACGTGCTCGCCCGCGCCCGCGGCCTCGCCGCGCTCCCGACCGAGCTCGTCGGTGCGCTGACCGGCCTCACGATGGGCCGCTCGCCGGTCACCGGAACGGTCTCCTACGCCGGCAGCACGAGCTACGGCGCCGCGCGCGACGCCGATGAGCAGAACGCCAGCGTCGCGATCGCCGGCTCGGTGACCCGTCGGGGCGCGAACGTCTACGGCAAGCCGGGAGCCGCGGCGGTTGCCGTCCAGGACGGCAAGGTCGTGCGCATCGGCCAGTCTGAGCGCCTTGGGCGCTTCGTCAGGCTGCGCGACGCCTACGGCAACACCTACACATACGGGCACCTGGACGCCGTCGCCGCGATGCACGCCGTCCCGCGTCGCTCGGACGACGGAGGCGCAGTGCGGCGCCATGCCGCCGATCCCGCTCCGACCGCATCGGCCACGGCAGGATCGCGCGGTGACGCCTCCTCGAGCGCCTCGACGCTCGCAACTGCTACGAGCACTTCAGCGGCGCGGCCGGCGCCCGTCAAGGAGCGCCTGTTCGCCGAGCCGCAGCGCCCGAACGCCTACCACGCCGGTGGCCAGCGCCAGATCGCGGGCGCGCAGCGGCAGGCGCTCGCGCCGCGTGTCCTGCAGCATGAGGAGCTCGGGCTGTACCTCGCCCCGCCGTACGCCCTGCGCCGTGATCAGGTCGCTCTGAGGCCGTTGCGCGAGGGCTCGCGGGTGATCGCGGGCACGATCCTCGGCCGACTCGGCGCCGCGTCGCTGGCATGGGACTCGGGCAGCAGCGAAGCAGCGCAGGCCGCCCGCAAGCTCGACGTCGCGCAGGCCCCTCACATCCTGTTCGAGATCCGCCCGGCGGGCTCCGACGCGCCGCGCATCGACCCGACGCCGATGCTCGACGGCTGGAAGCTGCTCGACACGACCGACGTGTACCGCTCGTCGAGCCCGATGCTCGGTGCAGAGGGCTCAGCGACGATCGGCCAGATCCTGCTGATGAGCAAGGAGCTGCTCGAGCGCCGCGTGCTCGCCAACCGCGGGATCGACGTCTACGGCTGTGGCCGTCAGGACATCCGCGCCGGGGTCGTCGACCGCCGCGTGCTGGCTGCACTCGAGTTCCTCTCGGCGAGCGGGCTGCGACCGACGGTCACGAGCCTGCGCTGCGGCCACGGCTACTACACGTCGAGCGGCAACGTCTCTCACCACACCTTCGGCGCAGCGGTCGACATCTCAGCGATCAACGGCACGCCGATCCTCGGCAATCAGGGTGAGGGGTCGATCACCGACATCGCCGTCCGCCGCCTGCTGACGCTTCAGGGCTCGATGAAGCCCGCCCAGGTGATCACGCTGATGCAGTACGCCGGCACGGACAACACGTATGCGATGGGCGACCACGACGACCACATCCACCTCGGGTTCCAGCCGCGCTACGGCGCCAACGCCGCGACCGGACGCACACTCGGCGCGATCATCAAGCCGGGCCAGTGGAGCCGCCTGATCGGCCGCCTGTCGGCGATCCAGAACCCGACCGTGCCCGTCAAGCCCTCGCGCTACGCGATCAAGGTCAAGCTGAAGACACGCCGCTGACCGCGGTGGCTTCGAACGCCTCGAGCGCGGCGTAGGCGTCCTCGACCGCGCGCTTGGCGCCCGTGTGGCGCGCCGTCGACTTCGCCGACTCGTACTTCGTCGCCCAGTGCTCAGGCCCGGCGAGCTCCTCCTCGAGCGTCGCGAGCGCGGCCTCGGCCTTCTCGACTGCCGCCTCCAGGCCCGCCTGCTGCTTGAGGCGGTTCTTCGAGAGCCCCTTCGCCGCGCCCGAGCCCTTCGCGCCGCCCACGCTCGCCGCGCTGCCCACGCTTTCCGCCCGCGCCGCGCGCCCACCCGCGTCCGCTGCCATACCGTCAGCTCGCCGCTCGCCGCTCGCCGCGCCCGCGGCGACACCAAGCGGTGGAGGAGGCGCTGACGGTGCCACGCCGGCCGCCAGACGCTCCTCACGAACGCGCGCGTACTCAGCCCATCCGCCGAGGTAGGAGCGCAGCGTGTAGTCCTCCACCGCGACGGTGCGGGTGCCGACGGCATCCAGCAGAGCGCGATCGTGCGTCACGAGCAGTAGTGAGCCCGTGAACGAGCGCAGCGCGTCCTCGAGCGCCTCGCGGCTCTCCAGGTCGAGGTGGTTCGTCGGCTCGTCGAGCACGAGGACGTTCGAACCGCTGCTCACCAGGATCGCGAGCCCGAGGCGCTTGCGCTCGCCGCCGCTCAGCCCGTCGAGTGGCTTGTCGACCTCCTCGCCGCTGAACAGGAAGCGGCCGAGCAGCGCGCGCGACTCGTTCGGCGTCAGTCCGGTCTGCTTCACGGCGGCCTCGATCACGGTGCGCGCGCCGCCGAACTCGAGCTCCTCACCGTGCTGCGACAGGTAGCCGAGCTTGACGTTGTGGCCGGTACTCAGCTTTCCCGCGGCCAGCGGCGTCTGGCCGGCGATCGCGCGGATCAGCGTCGTCTTGCCCGTCCCGTTGGGCCCGACGAGCGACACGTGCTCGCCGCGCTCCAGCCACAGCTCCGCGTCGTGGAGCAGCGTGCGGCCGGGAACCTCGAGGCGTCCGTCCTTCAGCTCGAAGATCACGCGGCCCGAGCGCTCGGGGGCCTTGAACTGGAACCCCAGCGCGCGCCCGTCCCTGGGGTCACGCTCGATGCGCTCGACCTTGTCGAGCTTCTTGACGCGCGACTGCGCCTGGCGCGCCTTCGATGCCTTGTAGCGGAAGCGCTCGACGAAGTGCTCCATCCGCTCGATCTCGGCCTGCTGTTTGGTGATCGCCTTCCCGAGCGCTATCTCACGCGCGGCCTGCTCCTTGCGCCAGGCATGCCACGGGCCTTTGAAGAAGCGCGTGCGCCCCGCCTCGATCTCCAGCACGCAGGTGCCGACGGCCTCCAGGAACCAGCGATCGTGCGCGACGAGGACTACCGCGGCGTCGAGCGCGACCAGCGCCTGCTCGAGCCATTCCAGTGACTCGATGTCGAGGTGGTTGGTCGGCTCGTCGAGCAGCAGCAGATCGGGGCTGGACGCCAGCGCGCGGGCCAGCGAGCCGCGCGTCAGCTCCCCGCCGGAGAACGTCGCGAGTGGCCGGTCGAGGTCGGGTTCGGCGAACCCGAGGCCGTGGATGACGCCGCCCGCACGATCGCGCCAGGTGTAGCCCCCTACGGCATCGAAGCGCGCCTGGACGCCGGCGTAGCGCTCGATCGCGCGCTCGTCGCCCTGGGCCATCGACCGCTCCAGCTTCGCGAGCTCGGCCTCGAGCTCCAGCGGCTCGCGGCAGCCGCTGAGCACGTAGTCGCGCAGCGAGAGGTCGCGCTCTCGCGGCGGGCGCTGATCGTGAAGCGCGACCCGCGTCCCCTTCTCCAGCACGAGCTCCCCGCCGTCCACTGCGGTCTGTCCGGAGAGCATCCTCAGCAGCGTGGTCTTGCCGGCGCCGTTGCGCCCGGCGATCGTCATCCGGTCGCGGCGCTCGAGCTTGAACGAGACGCCGCGCAGCAACGGCTCGCCGGCGATGTCCTTCGACAGGTCGGAGCTGATCAGAACGGCCACGCCACCATGCTAGGTCGCGCGGCCTCGCAGCCCCGGCCGTGGCTACCCGCGGCCCGCCCCCTGCGGCAGCCCGGCGCCCTCGCGCTGGAAGGCGACGAGCCGCTCGTTCTCGCGCTCGATCCTCGATGCTGTGCCCTCGTACTCGCGGAACATCGCCTTCAGCCGGCGCATCCCCTCGGGCGGGTGCGGCGCGACCTCGCGGGCCAGCGCGATTGCCGCCGCCTCGGCCTCATCGGCGAGGGCTGTGCGATGCAGCAACCCGAGCTCCTGCGCCTCGCCCATGCCGATCACGCGCCCGGTGTAGACGAGATCCTTCGCGACGGCGAGCCCGACGAGCGGGACGAGCCGTGCGGGACCGACGGGCACGCCGAGCCTCGCCCCGGCCCACGCGAGCTTGAGGTTGTCGCCTCCGACGCGCAGGTCGCTGCCCGCCGCGAGCTCTGCTCCCGCGCCGACGACGTTGCCGACGCAGACGCAGATCACCGGAGCCGGGAACGCGTCGAGGTCCGCGTACAGCGCTGCGAACGCCTCCATGCGCTGGACGCCGCCGGCGTGATCGAGCTCCTCGCCCACGTCGGCGCCGGCGCAGAACGCACGCGTGCTCGTCGTCGAGAGCACGAGCACACGCAGCTGCGGATCGGCCCCGGCCTGCGCCAGCCCTGCGCGCAGGTCGGCGATGCTCGCGCTGCCCAGGGCGTTGCGGACCTCGGGGCGATCCAGCCGCAGAACCTCGATCCCGTCATCCAGTCGCTCGCGCCGCACGGCGTTCATCTGGGGGGTTCTATTACGATTGGCCGTCATGCGCCGTCTGACCGTCGTCCTGCCCGCCGTCATCGCCGTGCTGCTGGTGGTGGCGCCGTCCGCGCTGGCCGACGCGCTCGAGCCGCTCAGCGGCGAGGGCACCTACGGCGAGGCGAACGACAAGGTCGTCACGAGCGCCGGCTTCATCATCATCATCGCCGTACCGTTGTTCATATTGGTGATGAGCCTCTTGCAGGGCGCGCTCGACCGCCGCAAGGACCGCCGCAAGGCCGCCGCCAAGAAGCTCAAGGCGAGCACCTCGGCGGACTGGCAGTCCGGCTGGTAGCCGCGTCCGGCGGGCCGACTGGGCTCGCGTGCTCACCCGCCCAGGTGACGCACGCGGCGCGGAACTCGTCGATGTCCTCGAGCGTCAGGCACTCGCAGTCCAGCGCGCTGGTCAACAGAGCACGCATCGCCTCGGCGCGAGCGATGACCGCCTCGACTTCGGCGAGCTTCGTGCGCGACAGCTCACGCCATTCGCCGGACGGCGGCTGCTGAGCGTCGAGACCGCCCAGCAGCATGCCCGCTTCGCGAAGCGTGAAGCCTGACTGCTGGGCCACGCGAAGCATCGAGAGCAGGTCGATCGCCGCCTGGTCGTAGCGGCGGCGACCGCTGCTGCGCTCGGGCTCGGGCAGCAGCCCGAGCGACTCGTAGTAGCGCAGCGCCGAGGGCGTCAGCCCGAATCGCTTCGCGATCTCCCCGATCGAGTACGTGGATTCCATTTGACCTACAGGGCACTGTAGCTCGTACGGTCGCGATGAAGCGACCGAGGGAGCCCAAGATGAGCACGACCGATATCCACAGCGCAGTACAGAACGCGTATGCGGATGCCGCACGCCGCGCGCCCGGATGCGCCGCCAACGAGCTGGCCGCGGGCCTATACGACGAGACCCAGCTCGCCGCGCTGCCCGAGGACGCCGTCGCGGCGGCGCTCGGCTGCGCGAACCCCCATGCGCTCGCCGACCTGCAGCCCGGCGAGACCGTGCTCGACCTCGGATCCGGCGGGGGCATCGACGTGCTGCTGTCCGCGCGCCGCGTCGGTCCGCAGGGCTTCGCGTACGGCGTGGACATGACGCCCGAGATGCTCGAGCTGGCCGAGCGCAACCGAGTCGCCGCGGGACTGGAGAACGTGCGCTTCCTCAAGGGACGGATTGAGGACATCCCACTTCCCTCCGGCAGCGTCGACGTGGTCCTGTCCAACTGCGTGGTCAACCTGTCACCCGACAAGCCGCGCGTGTTCGCCGAGGCGTACCGGGTGCTCCGCCCACGAGGGCGGCTGGCGATCGCCGACATCGCGACGCATGGCAGCCTGCCGCCCTCCTTGAGGCAGAGCCTGGACGCGTGGGCCGGCTGCATCGCAGGGGCGCTCGACGTCGGCGAACTGCACGGGATGCTCGTCGAGGCGGGGTTCGAGCAGCCTGAGGTCCAGGTCATCCGAGCCTACGGGCGCGATGACCTCGACGACCTCGGCTCCAGCGCGCTGGCGGAGCTGCGGCTCGACCGCCTGCCGCCGGAAGACCTGGACGCCGCGGAGGGCCGGCTCGTGAGCGTGTTCCTGCGTGCCCGCAAGGCCGCGTAGCCCCTGGCTCGGCCGTCAACGCGATCTCGGGCGCTCTCAGATAGCGTCAGCAGCGCCATGACCGACACGGTCCTATACGAGCGCGTCGGCGCCGCCGCTGTGCTCACGATCGACCGTCAGGAGCGCCGCAACGCCGTCGACGGACGGACCGCGGAGCGCCTGCTGGCGGGCTTCCACGCTTTCGAGGCCGACGACGACGCGCGCGTGCTCGTGGTGACCGGCGCGGGCGAGGTCAGCTTCTGCGCCGGCGCCGACCTGAAGGCGATCGAGTCGTTCGCGGGCCGGCTCGACTCACCCGCGGGACCGTTCGGGTTCACGCGGCTGACGCCGAGCAAGCCCACGATCGCGGCGATCTCGGGCTGGTGCCTGGCGGGCGGCCTGGAGCTCGCGCTGTGGTGCGACCTGCGAATCGCGACGCAGGACTCGCGGCTCGGCTTCCCCGAGCGGCGCTGGGGGGTGCCTCTGATCGACGGCGGCACCCAGCGCCTGCCGCGGATCGTGGGCCTGGGGCGCGCGCTCGACCTGATCCTCACCGGCAGGATCGTCGACAGCGCCGAGGCACTCGCGATGGGAATGCTGACGGAGGTCGTTCCGGCGGGTCGCCATCTGGAGCGCGCCCTGGAGATGGCGCAGGGCCTTGCAGGGTTCCCGCAGGAGACGATGCTGGCCGACCGCCGCGCCGCGATCGCAGGCCTCGGCCTGCCACTCGAGGACGGCCTCGCGCTCGAGGCCCAGGCCGGCCCGATGGTCTTCGCCGACGCCATCGCGGGCGCGGCGCGCTTCGCCGGTGGCGAGGGTCGCGGCGGTGCGGGCGCGGGCGCCTGACCGGCGGGCGCTTCCGTCCGGCCGTCCGCGCGATGCGAAGCGACCCGCGCGAGCCCGCAAAGGTAGGGTTGCCCTGAGGGCACCTAGAGGAGAGGCAGCGGGATGACGTACTTCGTGACGGGCGCCACCGGGTTCATCGGGCGCAACCTCGTGCAGCGGCTCGTCGAGCGCCATGACGGCGATGTCTTCGTGCTCGTGCGCGAGGGGTCGCGCGGGCGCATGGCGGAGCTGATCGAGGGCTGGGGCGCTGGTGACCGGGTCCATCCGGTGATCGGCGACCTGCAGCAGCCGAAGCTCGGCGTCGAGGACGCCTGGATCGAGGAGCACCGCGGCAAGATCGACCACGTCTTCCACCTCGCGGCGATCTACGACATGTCGGCCTCCGACGAGGCCAACGAGACGCTCAACGTCGGCGGCACCAGCCAGCTCGTCGCGCTCGTCAACGACCTGAAGCCCGGCGCGCTTCATCACGTCTCCTCGATAGCGGTCGCCGGCGCGCACAAGGGCCTCTTCCGTGAGGACATGTTCGACGAGGGCCAGAAGCTGCCCTCGGCCTACCACCGCACGAAGTTCGAGTCCGAGCGCATCGTGCGCGAGCAGGCGCAGGTGCCCTGGCGCGTCTACCGCCCGGCCGTCGTGGTGGGCGACTCACGCACCGGCGAGATGGACAAGATCGACGGCCCCTACTACTTCTTCAAGGTGATCCAGCGGCTGCGCGACCTGATCCCGCAGTGGGTCCCGCTCGCCGGCCCCGAGATCGGCGACACGAACATCGTCCCGGTCGACTTCGTCGCCGACGCGCTCGAGGCGATCGCCCACAAGGATGGGCTCGACGGCCAGGCCTTCCACCTGGCCGCATCGCGGATGACGGCCTCGGGCGATGCGATGAACGCCTTCGCCCGCGCCGCGCACGCGCCGCAGCTCGCGGTGCGCCTCGACAAGCGCCTGACGGACGCGCTGCCCAAGGGCGTCTTCTCGCTCCTGATGCAGCTGCCGGCGCTGAAGGACGTGCGCAAGACGCTGCTCGCCGACCTCGGGATCCCCGACGACGTGATCAGCAGCGGCGGCTTCCGCTGCACGTTCGACACGCGCGACACCGAGCGCGCCCTCGAAGGCACCGGCATCGCCGTGCCCGACCTGGACTCTTACGCCGAGGTCATCTGGGACTACTGGGAGCGCCACCTCGATCCGGACCTCTTCAAGGACCGCTCACTGCGCGCCTCGGTCAACGGCAAGACGGTCGTGATCACGGGCGGATCGAGCGGGATCGGACGCTCGGCGGCGCTGAAGATCGCCGCCGCCGGCGGCATCCCGCTGCTCGTCGCCCGTGGCGAGGAGAAGCTGCTCGAGGTCAAGGGCGAGATCGAGGCCGCCGGCGGCACCGCGTTCATCTACACCGCGGACCTGTCGTCGATGGAGGCGATCGACGACCTCGCGACGCGGATGCTCGCCGACCACGCATCGATCGACGTGATCGTCAACAACGCCGGCCGTTCGATCCGCCGGTCGATCTCGCTGAGCCTCGACCGCTTCCACGACTTCGAGCGCACGATGCAGCTCAACTACTTCGGCACGATCCGCCTGGTGATGGCGCTGCTGCCGCACATGAAGGAGCGCCGCTCAGGCCACGTCGTGAACGTCAGCTCGATCGGCGTGCAGACCAACCCGCCGCGTTTCAGCGCCTACGTGGCGTCGAAAGCCGCGCTCGACGCGTGGACGCGCGTCGTCAGCTCCGAGCTGGTCGGCGACAACATCACGTTCACGACGATCCACATGCCGCTCGTGAAGACGCCGATGATCGCGCCGACGAAGATGTACGACTCGATCCCGACGCTGACGCCCGACGAGGCCGGCGAGATGGTGTGCGACGCGATCCGGCGCAGGCCCAAGCACATCGGCACGCGCCTCGGCACGTTCGGCGAGGTCAGCTACGCGCTGGCGCCGAAGGCCGTCGACCAGATCCTGCACATGGCCTACAAGGTCTTCCCGGACTCCGCCGCCGCGAAGGGCGAGAAGGACAAGCAGGAGAAGGCCAACATGGAGCAGATCGCGATGGCCAACCTGATGAAGGGCGTGCACTGGTAGACCGGACGGGCGCCGGGAGCGGTCTCCGCGGCGAGACCAAGCGGCGAGCCAATGCGAGTTTCGTGCGAATACCGCACGGAACTCGCATCGACCGACCGGCGCCGACGGCCCTTGCGAGAACCGGTCGAATACCGCACGAAACTCGCATCGCACGGTCGGGCCGAACCGGCACGCCGGCCGCGGCGAGAGCGTTCCGCGAATCGAGGCAGACTTCCCGAGGCCAGCCCGCCGCTCGACCTACTTGCCCATCCGCCCGAGCTCGCGCAGCGCGAAGAAGCCGAAGAACGCTGTCATCCCGACCAGCGCGAGTAGACCGGGCCAGGTGTGCGACCAGCTCGGGTCGATGCCGTCGACCGTCGCCTGGCGTGCCATCTGGAGGACGTAGGTGACCGGGTTGTACTCGGCGAATGTGCCCAGCCAGCCGTTGAGCAGCACCTGCGGCGTGTACGCGGTCGAGAGGAAGACGGCTAGGAAGACGCCGTTCTGGATCAGCGGCCCGACCTGCTGCGTGCCTGCCCGCAGCGCCAGCGAACAGCCCCACAGCGCCATGACCATGCAAAGCCACACGGCCGACAGGTAAAGCGCGAGCAGGCCGAGCACGCCGCCCGGAAGGCCCGCCCCGAGCACGAGCCCGGTGCACAGCACGATCGTCGTCGGCACGAGCGCACGCGTCATCGCGCCGAGCACGGGGCCGGCCAGCAGCAGCGGGCGCGGCGCCGGCGACGTGAGCATGCGGTCGAACCAGCCCTGCTCGATGTCGCGCGCGAGGTTCGCGCCGGTGGCGCCGCCCGCGAAGCCCGCGCCCTGCATGCACGAGAGCGGCACGATCCACGCGAGGTAGGAGTCGGTCGGGAATCCCTGCAGGTCGGTGAGGCTCCCGAACTGCCCGGTCGTGCCCAACAGGAAGAGGATCGGGGCGAGCGTCGTCGGCAGCAGCGCTCCGCGAACCCGCACGATCTCCAACAGTGAGCGCCGCCACATCGCGCCGCTCAGCGATGCCGCGTAGGCGAGCGGGCTCATTGGGTCGCGAGCCTCCTGCGCATCGCCAGATCCGCGAGCCCCGTCGTCGCCAGCACGAGGCCGGCGCCCACCAGCAGCCCGAGCCCCGAGTCGCCGAGGCCTGGATCGTCGAAGAGCGCAGCGCGAATGCCCTCGACGATGTAGGCCAGCGGGTTGTACGTGGCGATCGCCTCGGCCGTGGGGTTGAGCAGCTCGCGCGGGAAGAAGGCGGGCGCCGTGAACAGCAGCACGAAGGTCAGCGGAAACAGGTTCTGGAGCAGCGACAGCGACCCCGTCCGCAGCGCGATCGCGCAGGCCAGGCCGGCCAGCGACCCCGCCGTGAGCGCCCCCAGAGTGATTGCGACGCCGACGCCGGCCACGCCGCCCGAGTAGCGCGCACCGAACAGGAATGCGACGCCGAGGAAGACGATCCCCTGCACGGTGCCCAGCGCGCAGGCCGCGGCGACACGCCCGAGAACGATGCTGACGCGCTGGACCGGGGCGGTCAGCAGCCGGTCGAAGAAGCCACCCTCGATGTCGCCTGCAAGTGCGATGCCCGCCGTCAGCCCAGCCAGCAGCGCGCCCTGCATCAGCGTGCCGCCGACGACGAATCCGACGTAAGCGCCGGTGTCGGGGAACTGCGGCAGGCCGCGAGCCGCGGAGGTGCCGCTCGCGATGACGGCGAGCAGCACGAGCGGGAGCATGAACGCGGGGATCAAGAACTGCGCGCGTCGGAATTGCACGCGAATCGCGCGCGCCGCCAGCGCAGCCACGACGCGCCCGTTCACGCGGGCGCCCATCCGCCGCGCCGCCCGGCGTGGATCGAGGCGAACTGCGGCATCACGCCGGCGCCTCGGCGCCGTCCTGCTCGACCTCGGTCGCGGTGTGCCCGGTCACGGCCAGGAACACGTCGTCGAGCGTCGGCGTCTCGACCTCGACCGCGTCGACTTCGATCCCCGCCTCGTCGAGCGTGCGGATCACGGGCGCGATCGCGCGCGCGCCGTTGGCGGCGCGCAGAACGAGCCCTCCGCCTCGCCGGTCGCTGCACTCGCCGTGCGCCGCCAGCGCTGCGCGCGCCTCACCGGCTCGTGAGGGATCAACGAGCTCGACGTGAAGCGCCGGCTCGCCGACGTGGGACTTCAGATCGTCGGGCGTCCCCTCTGCGACGATCTTCCCGCGGTCGATGATCCCGACGCGATCGGCGAGCTGCTCAGCCTCCTCGAGGTACTGCGTCGTCAGGAAGACGGTCGTCCCGTCGTCGTTGAGTGAGCGGACCTCGCGCCACAGCGCGGCGCGGCTCGCAGGGTCCAGACCAGTCGTCGGCTCGTCGAGGAACAGCACGCGCGGACGATGGACGAGCGCGAGCGCGAGATCGAGGCGGCGGCGCATCCCTCCCGAATACGTCCCGAGGCGGCGCTCGGCGGCATCGACGAGCTCGACGCGCTCGAGCAGCTCCCGCGTTCTCACCTCGGCCTCGCGGCGCCGCAGCCCGTGCAGGGCACCCTGCAGGCGAAGCAGCTCGGTGCCCGTCATCAGCGGATCGAGCGCGGCCTCCTGAAGCGCAACGCCGATCGACCGGCGCACCGTGCCGGCCTGGGTGACGACGTCGTGTCCCGCGACCCAGGCGCGACCCTCGGTCGGGCGCAGCAGTGTCGTGAGGATGCGAACCGTCGTCGACTTACCGGCGCCGTTGGGTCCCAGGAAGCCGTATATCTCGCCCGCGTCGACATGCAGGTCGACGCCGTCGACCGCGCGCAGGCCACCTGGGTAGCTGCGCGCAAGCGCCCGCGCGACGATCGCACCGTCCGTCGGGGGCTCTGCGTCTCGGGCGCTCATCGACGACGCACCCTATTGGTCGCCGCTGCCGCGGCCCGCGGTCCGCGACCCGCCGGCGGCCACTTCGTCCGGCTGCGGCGCGCTCCAGCCCGTGCTTCGTGCAGTTGTACGTCGTGGAGGAGCAGAAGTGCACGAAGCTCCAGCCGGCCGCTCCGCGAGGAGACAATCAGGGCGCGCGCACGCGCCCTGCCGGCGCGAGCAGCCCCGCTACGCCTGAGGCACAGCTTCGGCGCGCCGCTGGTGCAGCTCGCGCAGCTCCCGCTGGACGCTGCGCGGCTCATCGTCGCCCGGCGTGAGGCGCTCCCACCGACCGTCGCGGCGCAGCTCCCAGGAATGCGTGTTGTCGGCCAGGCAGCGCTCGAGCGTGTCGAGCAGATCGGCCTTGCACGCCGCATCCCCAACCGGGACGCAGAGCTCGACGCGATTGTCGAGGTTGCGCGGCATCAGGTCGGCAGAGCTGATCAGCACCTCGGTCTCCTCACCGCGCTCAAAGGCGTAGATGCGCGAGTGCTCGAGGAACCCGCCGAGCACCGACATGACGCGGATGTTGTCCGACACGCCCGGGATCCCGGGCACCAGGCAGCAGATCCCGCGCACGTTGAGGTCGACCGGGACCCCGGCCTGCGATGCGCGGTAGAGCGCCTCGATCACGCGCGGATGCACGAGCGCGTTCATCTTCAGCGCGATGCGCGCGTGCTCGCCGCTCTCACGCGCTGCGACGACTCCGTCGATGCGCTCGACGATCCCGTCGAGCATGAAGTTCGGCGCGACGAGCGCCTCGCGGAAGCGCTGCGGGCGCGCGTAGCCGGTCAGGAAGTTGAACATGTCCGCGACGTCGGCGCCCAGCCGCTCGTCGCATGTGAACAGACCGAAGTCCGTATAGAGGCGTGCGGTCGTCGCGTGGTAGTTGCCGGTGCCGATGTGCACGTAGCGGCGCACTCCGTCGCCCTCGCGCCGCACGACGAGCATGCACTTGGCGTGCGTCTTCAGCGTCGGCATGCCGTAGACGACATGCACGCCGGACTCCTCCAGCTTGCGCGCCCACATGATGTTCGCGCGCTCGTCGAAGCGGGCCTTCAGCTCCACCAGGCACACGGCCTGCTTTCCGCGCTCGGTCGCACGGATCAACGCCGGCACCAGTGGCGAGTCGTCGCTCGTGCGGTACACGGTCTGCTTGATCGCGAGCACGTCAGGGTCGTTCACGGCCTGCTCGACGAAGCGCTCCATCGAGGTGGCGAACGAGTCGAAGGGATGGTGGACGAGCACGTCGCCCTGCCGGATGACCGAGAAGATGTCGTGACCCTCGCCGTCGGCCTCGGACAGACGCGCCTGCGTGACCGGCGTCCAGGGGGCCGCACGCAGCGCCGAGTGGCCCGGCAGCCGTGCGAGCTGCAAGAGGTCGTTCATGTCGAGCAGGCCGGGCACGGAGTAGACCTGGCGCTGTTCGACGCGCATCGCCTCGACCAGCTCTTCGCGCAGCCGCCTGCTGAGCCCCGCCTCGAGCTCGAGTCGCACCACCTCGCCGAAGGGCCGGCGGCGAAGCTCTGCCTCGACCGCCTCGAGCAGGTCGTCGGCCTCGTCGGCGATCTCGAAGTCGGCATCCCGGGAGACGCGGAAGAGCCCGTGGTCCACCACCTCCATGCCGGGGAACAGCGCGGCCAGGTTCGCGGCGATCAGGTCCTCCAACAGGACGAACGTCGTCTCCCCCTCGACCACCGGCACGAAGCGCGGCAGCATCTCCTTCGGCACCTTCACGCGCGCGAAGGCGACGTGATCGGTCTGCGGGTCGCGAACCAGCACCGCGAGGCTCAGCGAGAGGTTCGAGATGTACGGAAACGGCCGCCCGAGCCCGACGGCGAGCGGCGTCAGGACCGGAAGCACCTGTCGCTTGAAGCGCTCGTTCAATGCCGGCCGCTGGTCGGCGGGAACATCGTCGAGGGCGACGACGTGGATGTCGTGCTCGGCCAGGGCGGGGCGCAGCACATCCTCGACGAGACGCGCCTGGCGGTCGACCTGCGGCTGGATCGCGGCGCGCAGCGCGTCGATCGTCTGGCTCGGATCCAGGCCGGCGCGCTTCTTGTCGGTGACGCCCGCCTCAACCTGGTCGTGCAGCCCGGCGACGCGGATCATGAAGAACTCGTCGAGGTTCGACGTGTAGATCGCGGCGAACTTGAGGCGCTCGAGCAGCGGCTGGGACTCGTCTTCAGCCAGTTGCAACACGCGGTCGTTGAAGGCGACCCACGAGACCTCGCGGTTGAACGAGAGCTCCGGGTCTGCGAGGTCGAGCGACGTGCGCGGAGGCGGGAACGGATCCTCGGCTGTGGGGACGGGAGGGGCGGCGGTGTCGGTCATGTCGCGCGCCCGGCCTCGGAGGCAGCGTTCGGCACCGCGATGAGCGGCGGGGCTGGTGTCGAGTCCGCCGGCTGCGCGACGGGGGCGGCGATGTCACTCGCGCGCGGAACGGGCTGCGCGACCGGTGGCGCGGCGTCGCCGGCCTGTTGCGGCAGCGACCGCTCGTCCTGGTCCGGTCGTTCGGTGGTCGCGTATTCCAGCCGGGCGCGAAAGCCCTCACGCTCGATGTCGCGCCAGAAGACCAGGAAGCGGGCGTAGAGCAGGTCGCGGCGCGCACGCAGGTACGTCTCGAGCGCAACCAGCCCGCGCCAGACGTCGGCATGCGGGAGGCGCGCGGCGAGCGCCGGGTCGAGGTCGTCCGCGTTGCCGGCGCGCCGGCGCAGCTCGTCGGCGTCCTCGTCGCGCAGTGTGATGACGAGTCGCTCCACGCGCGGAAGCTGGACGTCGCAGTCGTGGATCTCGCCGAGCAGGTCCTGGAGCTCCTTGGCGCGCTTGGCAGCCGTCCTCGCGTATGGCCCGAAGCACGGCTCGGCCGTCACCTCGAGCACGTAGCGCAGGCGCTTGGCGGCGATTCGCATGTCGTGCAGCTCGCGAACTGCTCTTGTGTCGAGCGCGGCGGGGACGAAGTCGCACACCTCGGCCAGCCGAGTACGGACGATCCGCCCGGCATTGTCGGCCAGCGTTCCGGCAGGGTCGAGCGCGCGGACCTTGCCGGCCTTCACGACCAGCCCCCGTTGACAGGCCGGGCGTGATCGCTTTCCAGCGGAGCGCGCAGCGGCGCGAACTCGTCGGCGGGCAGCGCGCTCGCGGGCTCCTCGACAGCGGACTCCTCGACAGCGGACTCCTCGACAGCGGGCGCGTCGACGGCATTCGCCGCGGGAGCGGGCGCTTGGGGAGCGGGCGACTGGACCCCGGCGAGCGCCGCCAGCGCTGCGATGCGGCCGCGCAGGTCGGTGCGGCGGACCTCAGCGAGCGCGTCGGCCAGCTGCCGGTTGCCCTCACGCTGCTCGGCGCGCGTGCGCTCGATGAACAGCTCGACCCCCGGTCTCTCGTCAGGCCCGAGGGAGACCGCGAACTGCTCCAGGGCGAGCAGCTCGACATCGGGGTCGCGGCGGGCCCCGAGCGCGTCCGCAAGCGCCTTCACGTCGTTCAGGACGGGGCGCATGTCATCGCGCTGGAAGCAAGGTGCGTAGACCTCCATGACCGCGCGCAGCCGCCGCGTGGCGACCCGCATCGCGTGAACGCGCTCGATGTCGCCGGTGTCGAGCACTCCTTCCGCATGCTCGAAGACCTCTTCACCGCGAACGGCGACGGTCCGCGCAGCCGCCTGGGCGTACGTCATCCCGGCTCGAAGCCCGTGGATCTCGGCTGCCTTTGCCATCTGCATCCCAGTATCGCGGATCGCCGTCGCGAGTCCAGCCGGCGTTCACACCGTGTTCACCTCACCGCGCGGCGCGGCGTGTCGAGCGCCTGCGATCATGTCCTCGGTGATCAACGCAGGGGCGCCCGCCATCCTCGTGCGCGACCTGCGCAAGTCGTACGGCGACGTCCACGCTGTCCGCGGCATCGACTTCGAGGTCGCGGCGGGGGAGGTCTTCGGGCTGCTCGGCCCCAACGGCGCCGGGAAGACGACGACCGTCGAGATCCTCGAGGGCTACCGGAGGCGCAGCGGGGGGATCGTGTCGGTGCTCGGGATGGACCCCGGCGAGCGTCCGCGCGCGATGCGTCAACGGGTGGGGATCGTGTTGCAGAGCTGCGGCATCTATCGCCACATCGAAGTTCTCGAAGCGGTGCGTCATTGGGCCGGCCTGTACCCCTCACCGCGCGACCCCGTCGAGGTGCTGAGGATCGTCGGACTCGAGCAGCAGGCCGCCGCCCGCGCGCGCACGCTCTCCGGCGGCCAGCTGCGGCGCCTGGACCTCGCGCTCGCGCTCGTCGGCGACCCTGAGCTGATCTTCCTCGACGAGCCGACCACGGGCTTCGACCCGGCCGCGCGGCGCGCGGCGTGGGACACGATCCGCCAGCTGCAGGAGCTCGGCAAGACGGTCCTGCTGACGACGCACTACCTCGACGAGGCGCAGGCGCTGTGTGACCGCGTCGCGATCGTCAAGGACGGCCGCGTGCTCGCCGAAGGCCCGCCGGCACAGCTCGGCGCTGCGAGCACGCGCTACCGCGTGAGCTGGCGCGACTGCGAAGGTGAGACGCAGACGCGCGAGGAGCAGGATCCGACGGCGCTGCTGCATCAGCTGACCAGCGCCGCCCTCGCGCGCGGCGAATCGCTACGCGACCTGACGGTCACGCGGCCGAGCCTCGAGGACGTCTACATGGAGCTCACCGCTGAGCGGGAGCCAGCCTCGTGAGCGACGCGACCCTCGCCTGGCGCCAATTTCGACTGGAACGCCGGATGTTCTGGCGCAACCCGACCGCAGCGTTCTTCAGTTTCTTGCTGCCGCTGCTGTTCCTCGCGCTGTTCGGCGCCGTGTTCAGCGGCGACCGCGAGCAGCTCGAGGTGATCGTCCCCGGCATCGCGGGCCTGAGCGTGATGGCGACGACGTTCAACGCGCTCGCCAACCAGATGACGTTCCTGCGCGAGCAGGGCGTGCTCAAGCGCATGCACGGCACGCCGCTCCCCGGCAACGCCTACCTGGCCGGGATCCTCGGCAACGCCGCGATGAACGCGATCGTCCAGATCCTGATCGTCGTGCTCGCTTCACGCCTGGCCTTCGACCTCGGCTGGCCGCAGGACTGGCCGGCGCTGTGCGTGTTCACGCTGCTCGGCGTCACGTGCTTCGCGGCCCTCGGAGTGGCGTTCTCCCATGCCATCCCGAACTTCGACGCGGCACCGGCCTACACGAACATCGTCTTCCTCCCCGTGATCTTCATCTCGGGCGTCTTCTACGACATCTCAGGCGTGCCGAGCGCGATGCGCGACATCGCCGAAGCCCTGCCGCTGGTTCATGTGATCGACGGCCTCTCGGGGGCGCTCGTCACCGGCGAAGGGCTGTCCGGCCACCTTGCCGACCTTGTCGTGCTCGGGTTGTGGACGCTCGCCGGCGTCGTGCTCGCGGTGCGTGGCTTCACCTGGAGCGCCGGCCGCGACTGAGCGACTGGGCCGATAGAGCGTCAGCGAAATGCCGACGGCAGCTCGCCGGTCATCGTCACCGGCACCTGCGCGAGGTCGCCGGCCAGCCATTCGTCGCGCAGCAGCCCGAACACGTTGACGTCGAGGTAATCCTCACCGTGGCGATGCCAATGCCGCAGGACCCCCTCGTTCCTGAAGCCGAGTGCGAGCAGCGCGCGCGTCGAACGCTCGTTGGCGGGGTTCGAGTAGGAGCCGACCCGGTGCATGCCCATCACCTCGAAGGCCAGGTGGGCGACGATCGCCTTCGACTCGCGGTTGCCGCCCGTGCCCCAGAAGTCGCGCCCGAACCACGTGCCGACCATGCAGCGGCGGTCGCGCCGGCTGAACTCGGAGAGCCCGGTGACGCCGGCGGGCCCGTGGTCACGATGGACGATCAGCAGATCCAGCTGCTCGCCGCGCGCGGATCTTGTCGCGGCATCCTCGATGTAGGCGAGCGGCTGATCGAGACTCGTATACGGACCCCAGGAGAACCAGCGCGTCACTTCGCCATCGCCGGCCAGCGCCAGCAGCGCCGCGGCATCGGCCGCGACCGGCGCCCTCAGCGTCAGCGTCGGACCGTGCAGGGCCAATTGCGTGTTTCCAGGCTGCTCGTCCACCCTCGGTAGATTCGCAGCCGGATGCTGGGTCTGCTCTACGACGTTCACGGCAATCTGCCCGCGCTCGAGGCAGTCCTCGCCGACCCCGCTGCCGCGGGCGTGAAGGGATGGCTCCTCGGCGGCGACTACGCGCTATTCGGAGGCTGGCCCGAGGAGACGGTGCAGCTGCTGGAGACGCTGCCCGGCGCGACCTGGATCCGCGGCAACGGCGAGCGCTGGACGGCCAACGCGAGTGCTGCACCGGACGACTCGACAGTGCAGGGAGCGATCGCCTTCACGCGTGAGCTGCTCGGCGCCGACCGCGTCGCCGCGCTGGCCGCGCTGCCCGAGAGCGCGGCTCTCGATGACGGAGGCCACGCCTGGCACGGCTCGCCACTCGGCGACGTGCGCTCGTTCCTTCCGGAGCCTTCGCCCGAGGATGCCGAGCTGCTGGCGGGAACGGCCGCGCAGCGCCTCGTCTTCGGCCACACCCACCTGCCTTTCGCCCGCACCGACGAGGCGACAGGGATCGCGCTCGTCAACCCGGGCAGCGTCGGCATGCCGTTCGACGGCAACCCGCGAGCGTCGTGGGCGATCCTGCGCGACGACGGCACGGTCGAGCACCGCCGTACTCGCTACGACCACGCGAGCTCAGCCCGGCGGATCCGCGAGGTCGCGCGTGGCGCGCCGTGGGGCGAGGTCGTCGCCAAGCGCATCGAACGCGCGCAGTTCGTTGTCCGCTGAGGCAGCGCCGAAGACGACTGCTCAGGCCAGCGCCACGATCAACCCGGTGAGCTCGGACGGCGCCTGCGCGGGCGCGAAGTAGTGGCCCTGGGCGCCGTCGCAGCCCAGCGCGCGCAGGCGGTCGACCTGTGCCAGCGTCTCGACGCCCTCGGCGATGGTGGTCAGCCCGAAGGCGTGGGCCAGGCCGATCACGGCAGCCACGATCGCTGCCTCCTGACGGCTCTGCGCCATGCCCGCGGTGAACGAGCGGTCGATCTTGACGATGTCGACGGGTAGCTGCTCGAGCAGTCGAAGCGAGGACTGCCCCGTGCCGAAGTCGTCGATCGCCAGCTGCACGCCAAGGTCCTTGAGGCTGCGCAGGACGCGTCCCGCGCGGGCGACATCGGCCATCACCGACGCCTCTGTGAACTCCAGGCACACGCTCTCGGGCGGAACGTCGGCGCGATGGATCGAGGCGGCGACGGCTGCGACCGTCTCCTCGCTCACGCATTGGCGCCCAGAGAGGTTGACCGAGACGGTCAGTGAGGCTCCCTCCGGGCGGTCCATGTCCCAAAGCGCCGCCTGGCGCGCGGCGGAACCCAGCGCCCAGGCGCCGATCCCGAGCATCAACCCTGCGTCCTCCGCGACGTCGAGGAACTCTCCGGGCAGCACGAGGCCGCGGCTCGGGTGAGCCCAGCGCAGCAGCGCCTCGCACGAGCTGATCGAGCCCGATGTGAGCTCGACGACGGGCTGGTAGTGAAGCGTGAACTCGCCCTCCTCGAGCGCGCGGCGAAGCTCGCCCTCGAGCCCCATGCGCTTTGCCGCGCGGGCGCGCATGACGTCGTCGAAGACCTCGTAGTCGACGCCGCGCTCCTTGCAGCGGTACATCGCCGAGTCGGCGTCGCGCAGCAGCGCCTCAGCCCGCACGCCGGGGCCGCGCGCGATCGAGATCCCGATGCTGGCACGGACGTAGATCTGGTCCCCGTCGAGTGTGAACGGCTCAGCGAGCGCCTCAGCGATCCGCTGGGCGACAGCGACGGCCTCGTGGTCGCTGCCGACGTCCTCGCAGAGCACGACGAACTCGTCACCGCCGTAGCGCGAGGCCGTGTCGCCGGTACGCAGCCCTTCCGAGATCCGCCTCGCCACGTCGACCAGCAGGCTGTCACCGACTTCGTGTCCGTGACGATCGTTGACGGCCTTGAAGCCGTCTAGGTCGAGGACCAGCAGGGCCAGCGACGCCCGAGTACGCGACAGCCGGCCGAGGCCTTGGGTCAGGCGATCGGTCAGCAGCACGCGGTTGGGCAGACCGGTCAGCGGGTCGTGCAGCGCCTGCCGCGTGAGCTCACGGTCGATGCCGCGACGCTCGATCGCGTAGTTCAGAGCCCGCGCCAGCACGCGACCTTGGAGACCCTGCCGGACGAGGACATCCTGCGCGCCGGCGCGCAGCGCTCGCAGCGCCAGCGACCGATCCTCGACGGCGGTCAGCATGACGACGGGCAGCTCAGGCGCCTTGGAGGTCAACTCGCCGATCTGCTCGAGCGCGCGCTCCGCGTCGGCGGCGACCAGGACCGCGGCGTCGAAGGGTCGCTGCAGGAGGAGGTCGACGGCGGCCGAGACGTGGTCGGCCCGCAGCACCTCGGGAGTCTCGCCGGCTGCTGCCAGCAGCGCGCGCACATCTGCGTCATGGCCGGGCGAGGACTGGACCACGAGCACGCGAGCCGCTGGCGTGAGGCCGGCGGCCGGGGATTCCTGGGAGCTGTCGTCGTGAGCGTGGCGCATGTCTGGCGCGGCGGCCGGTAGGTCCGCTCGCTGGGTCGAGCGCGACCACCGGAGCGTCGCCGGTGGTCCTATCGCTCACCGCGCAGGCTCCCTTGAGAGCGTCCAGGCGCCTCTGGACGCCCTCCCGCCGTTCGCCTGTCAATCCGCGCCGTTCGCCGTGACACGATTTCCCGGTAGTTCGGGTTTTCGGGTCCGTTGCTAGGTTCGTTGCATGGCCGATCACGAGGATGCGGCGGAGGTCGTCAGGTCGGTCGGCGCGCTCGACTCGACCGTCGTGCTGCTTCGTGACTTCATGCATCGCTCGGGTGCGCTTCGCGTCGTCGCGCTCGTGGAGGGCGACGCGGGTTGCGGCGCGGCGGTGGTCGAATGCGGCCGCTTCGCCCCGGTCGAGGTCGACCTCGGCGGACGGATCGTCCAGCTCCCACATGACCTCGAGCTCGATGCCCAGGCCCCCCCGCTGCCGGAGGTCAGACAGCTCCCGCCGTTCGACGTGAATGCGCACCGCGGCGAGGTGACGGGAACGATCGGCGGCCTCGCCTATCTGGCCGACGGAGTCCGCGCGCTGGCCCGCGCGCTCGGCGCCCACAACGTCGCGATGGCCGTCTTCGAGACGACCGACGCGGACACCCCGCTCGCGGTCACCGCGCGCGCCGACTCCAGCGAACCGGTCGTCGTGGCGATCGGCGACGACGAGTTCGAGCTGCCGGGGGCAGCGGGCCCGCGCTGAGCACCCGTGCTGATGTCGACCAGCCTGCCGGTCACCGGTTACCCGGTGCGTCCGGGCGACGAGGCCCGGACGCACCGGCTCCCAAACCCGACGGGACTACGGCGCTCTCAGCTTGAACGCGTAGAGACCGTAGTCGCGGTCTGAGGCCAGCACCCAGCGCTGGCCATCCGGGGTGCGATGCCACTCGACGCCCCAGAAGTTGTTGCCGCCTTCGTCCACGAAGGCGCCGATCTGCCGCAGGTTCCCGCCACGGTAGGACAGCACCCGCAAACCGCCGGCGTAGTACGAGATGTACGCGACGTCCCGCTCGGGGTCCGTCGCGACCTCGTGAACCGAGAGATCACCAAAGCCCTCCGCCTTGGAGGGATCCTGCGACTCGGGGATGGCGAACGAGTCGAGCCGGTTCATGTTCGAGGCGGCGAACAGGTGGATGTAACCCCACCCGTCGAACGTCGCCCTCACGTTCACCGGCAGACCCGCCGTCCCGGCGGCAGGCCCGGGCGTACCCGTGCCGTCCACCGAGCACACGTAGCCCGCGAGGTCCTGCCCGAGGATCCGGAAGCCGTCGCGACGAGCGACGAACATCGCCGGGATCCCTCCGCTGACCGACATGTTCACAAGCGCCTCGCAGCCGCCGTCGCCGGTGCGGTTGAACACGATCGCGCCGACGTACCCGGCGGATTCGACAGTGCCGACCTTCACGGTGAAGTCGCATACGCCGCGCTCGATCACGGCCACGACTCCGGGACTGCCAGGGGCCGGAACCGACCCGGCATCACACGCCAGGCCGACACCCTTCGTCGGACCGGCGAGCGACGTGTCCGCGTCGATCTTCGGGGTGTCGCTGCCCTGGGTGCCCGTGAACTCGAACTCGCCCGCGCCGACACCGGCCGTCGCGACCAGTCGCGTCGCGTCGAAGTCCTCGTCAGTGGCGATCGTGTAGGCGTTGTCGCGCGTGAACTCGGACTGATGCCCGTTGCCTTCGGGTGAGAACAGCGGCTGGAACAAGTCGAACCGGTCGTACGCCGAGTCGTCGATGTACGTCGGGCTCGCGGGGTTGTCGAGATTCAGCTTCAGGTAGCCGCCGTCCCAGTAAGACAGGAGCCCGACGTAGTGCCCGGCGATCCGCTTGACGACCATGTCGTGCAGGAACGGCGTTTGGTTGTGCGGTCCCCCGGGGAACTCGTTCGCCATCGTCTTGGCCGACCAGTCGGTTTCCGAGACGAAGGTCGGGCGCGACGGGTTCGTGATGTCGATGATGTCGACGTCCGTGGCCTCCATGTCGTCGACGAGGATCGCGTAGGCGCGACCGGTCGCGGCGTCCTGCCAGCCGAACGCGCTGTGGATCTGGTTCGCCTTGCGCTGGCTCCTGCCCTTGTTGGTGAAGTCGCCGAAGCCCTCGACCAGCTTCTTCGGGCGGCGCGGATCGCGGACGTCGACGATCGTCACGCCGCCGACACCCTGATCGCCGCACGTCTCGTTGTTGTACAGCAGCACGTCGCCCTTGAAGTACGGCGTGTCGAGCGTGATGACCTGCGAGCCCTCGCCGGCGAACGTGTCGGTGTGGCTCGGGATGCGCGCTACGCGTTGCTTGGTACGCAGGTCGACGACGTAGACGCCGCCGGTGCTGCACACCGGCTCGTCGAACGAGGTCAGGTAGGCGTACCAGCCCTTCGCGGAGACGTCGGCGACCCGCCCAGGGCCGTCCGCGAGCTCGACGCGAAAGCCGCCTGCGGTGTAAGACAGGAACGACGGCAGATCGTCGACGGGGGCTATGTGCCCCTCCTGCCCGTCGTGCTGATGATGGGCCATCGCGGCCCATGTGTCGGAGATCGCACCGTCGTCCGTCACGCGCTCATGCGCGAGCACGGGGGCAGCGAACGCCGTGCAGGCGATCAGCGCGCCACCGGCCGCCGCGCGCCTCAGGATTGCTCCAAGCACCTTCCCCAGCTCCTTCCCGGTCCATCGGCGCCCGGCCTCTCCCCACCGCGGAGCGCGTTGTGGTTTGGCGTGGACGGTACATGCGGAGGCGACGGCTGCGCAAGCCCTTGCCGCGCACGGCACCTCGCCGCCGTGAACCACGCGCGCGCTCAGGCCGCGGGCGCCTGGATCAGGTTGCGCACCTCTCGCACCGCGACCGGGAGCGTCGTCGTGTCGAGCACATGGCCGAGCCGGATCTCGGCGAGTGTCGCGAGGAAGCGCTCACTCGCGGGGTTGCTCGCCACCCAGGCGCTGACGCGCTCGTCGACGTCAGCGTCCGCCGAGGTCGCCAGCAGCACTTCGCCGGTGAGAGCGCGGTGCAGGTTGCTGAGGTCCTCACGCAGCGCGGCCCGCGCGAGAACGCTCCAGCGATCATCACGCGGCAGCTCGTTGATCGCGCCGCGCAGCCAATGGATCTGGAGGCTGCTGCCGAGGCGGAAGTGGACTGCGCCCACCAGCTCTATGTCGAGCGCTGTCTCCCGTGCGACCTCGACGATGTCCAGCGCGGAGAACAGCGAGCCGAGGCTGGCCACGCGCTGAGCGACGTCGCCCGGGACGCCCGCCTCGCAGAGCTCTTGCATCCTTCGCTCCATCTGCTCGGCTTCCTCAGGCGCGAGCAGCCGCGGCAACGCGTCGTAGAGGACCTCGGCGCCCGAGGAGAAGAACGCGACCGTCTCGGCGATCGGCAGCGGGCGGCGCCGGTTGCGCAGCAGCCAGCGCGTCGCGCGCTCCACGAGCTTGCGCCCCTCGAGCAGCATCGCGGTCTGCGTCTGGGTCGCGATGCGATCGTCGAGCGACTCGATCGCGGCCCAGAGAGGACGCATCTGGAAGACGTCGCGAGCTACCGCGTACGCGCGCGCGGTCTCGGGCGGCGCAGCGCCGAGCTCCTCGTGCAGACGGAACGCGAACGTCGTCCCACCGCCGTGGAGCATGTTGTTGACGACCTTGGTGGCGATGATCTCGCGCCGCAGCCGGTGCGCCTGCATCGGCTCGGGGAAACGCTCTGACAAGACGCCCGGGAAGTACCGAAGGAGCTCGGCTGAGAGGTGCGGATCCTCGGGCACGTCGGAGTCCAGCAGGTCGTCGTAGAGCGCGAGCTTGCTGTAAGCGACCAGCGTCGAGAGCTCCGGCCGCGTGAGCCCCGCGCGCGTGGCCTTGCGCTCGGCGATCTCCTCGTCGCTCGGCAACGACTCCAGCTCGCGGTGCAGCCGGCCTGACTGCTCGAGGCTTCGGATCAGCCGCGCGTGCACGTCGAGCATGCTCGACGCCTGCTCCTGCGCGAGGCTGAGCGTCTCGCCCTGCTCATAGTTGTCCTTGAGGACGAGCTCCGCCACCTCGTCTGTCATCTGCGCGAGCAACTCGTCGCGCTGCTTATCCGTGAGGTCACCGGCCGCGACGATCGCGTCGAGCAGGATCTTGATGTTGACCTCGTGGTCAGAGCAGTCGACGCCCGCAGAGTTGTCGATGGCATCAGTGTTGACGCGCCCGCCGGCAAGCGCGAACTCGATCCGGGCGAGCTGCGTCATGCCCAGGTTCCCGCCCTCACCGATGACGCGGCAGCGCAGCTCGCGGGCGTTCACCCGGACCGCCTCGTTGGCTTTGTCACCGACGTCGGCGTGCGTCTCGCCCGACGCCTTGACGTAGGTGCCGATCCCACCGTTCCACCACAGGTCGACCGGGGCCAGCATCATCGCGTGGACCAGGTCGTTGGGCGCGATCGCCTCCGCCTCGACGCCGAGCGCCGCGCGCGCCTGCGGCGACAGCGCGATCGACTTCGCCGAGCGCGAGTAGACACCGCCGCCTTCGGAGATCAGGCTCGCGTCGTAGTCCGACCAGGACGAGCGCGGGAGCTCGAACAGCCTGCGGCGCTCTTCCCAGGTGGCTTCGGGGTCGGGGTCGGGGTCGATGAAGATGTCACGGTGGTTGAAAGCGCCGACCAGGCGAATGTGCCGGGAGAGCAGCATTCCGTTCCCGAACACGTCGCCCGACATGTCACCGACTCCGACGACGGTGAAGTCCTCCTGCTGCGTGTCACGGCCCATCTCGCGGAATTGACGCTTGATCGACTCCCACGCGCCGCGGGCCGTGATGCCCATCTTCTTGTGGTCGTAGCCACTCGACCCACCCGACGCGAAGGCGTCGCCGAGCCAGAAGCCCGACTCGACGGCGATCGCGTTGGCGATGTCTGAGAACGTCGCGGTGCCCTTGTCGGCCGCGACGACCAGATACGGGTCGTCGCCGTCGTAGCGCACGACCCCGGCCGGAGGGACGATCTCGCCCGCCACGATGTTGTCCGTCAGGTCCAGCAGCCCGCGGATGAACGTGCGGTAGCAGGCGATGACCTCCTCCTGAAGCGCGTCGCGGCCCGCCTCGGGCGGCGGGCGCTTGACGACGAAGCCCCCCTTCGCGCCGACGGGGACGATCACCGCGTTCTTGACCATCTGCGCCTTCATCAGGCCGAGGACCTCGGTGCGGAAGTCCTCCCGCCGGTCAGACCAGCGCAGTCCGCCGCGAGCGACCTTCCCTCCGCGCAGATGGACGCCCTCGACGCGCGGGGAGTACACGAAGATCTCGAACTGCGGGCGCGGTAGCGGCAGCCAGGGCAGGCGAGAGGGATCGAGCTTGAACGACAGGTGCGACTGCGGCTCGCCGCCCGGGCCGGCCTGGAAGTAGTTGGTGCGAAGGATCGCCCCGATCAGGTCGAGGAACTGGCGCAGGATGCGGTCCTGATCGAGGCTCTCGACCGCATCGATCTCCTTTTCCACGGATGCGACCAGGCGACGCGACTCCACCTCGTCGGCGCGCGCGGGATCGAGATGCGCATGGAAGAGCTCGACCAGCAGCCCCGCGATCCGCGGATGCGCTACGAGCGCCTCCTCGACGTACGTGTCGCTGAACGTGGTGCCCGCCTGGCGCAGGTACTTGGCAGCGGCGCGCAGGACGATGACCTCGCGCCACGACAGCCCGGACCGCAGCACGAGGCGGTTGTAGCCGTCGTTCTCCGCGTCGCCTCGCCAGGTGCGGATGAAGGCCTCCTGGAAGGACTCGCGCACCGCGCCCGTCGCCAGCTCCGCGTCGCCGGAGTAGGACAGCCCGAAGTCGTAGATCCACGCGGGCGCGCTCGCGTGCGGAGCCACCTCGTAGGGGCGCTCGTCGGCGACGACCACGCCCATGTTCTCGAACGCGGGCAGCATGTCGGAGAGCGCCAGAGGGCTCTCGCGACGGAACACCTTCGCCCGCAGCACACCGGGCGGGGCCTCGAGTGGCTGGTACAGGCTGATCGCCAGCCCACCGGGCTCCAGGTCCTCGATGCGCTGGACGTCGGCGAGCGCCGCCCGCGCCACCCAGTCCGCTCGATAGGCCGCCGGGAAGGCGTCGCCGTAGCGTCTGTGGAGGTCGTTTCCGAGCTCCTCCCCGTGCTCCTCGATCAGCGCGTCCTCGAAGTCGTCGGCCCACGCGCGGGTCGCCGCCAGGAGCCGCCCCTCGATCTCGCTCACGTCGTAACCGGCCTGCCAGCCGGGCTCCGTGTAAACCATGTAGTGCAGCCGCACCAGGACCGATTCCGAGACCCGCGTCGTGTAGTCGATGCTCGATCCCTCGAAGGCGTCAAGGAGGATCCGCTCGATCCGCCGCCTGTTCTCGGTGTTGAAGCGGTCGCGCGGCACGAAGACCAGGCACGACAGGAAACGCCCGAAGCCGTCGCGCCGCACGATCAGGCGAAGCCGCTGGCGCTCCCCGAGGTGGAGGATCGCCATGGCGATCTCCAGCAGCTCGTCGACGGGGGTCTGCAGCATCTCGTCGCGCGGATGCGACTCGAGGATCTCGATCAGCGCCTTCTCGTTGTGGCTGCCCTTCGGGAAGGCCGCGCGCGCGAGCATGATGTCCCGCTTGCGACGCAGAATCGGGATCTCGCTAAGGCTCGCGTGATAGGCGGTCGTGGTGTAGAGACCCAGGAAGCGGCGCTCGCCGATCACCTCACCGCCGGCGTCCAGGCGCTTGACGCCGACGTAGTCCAGATAGGCCGGCCGGTGGACGGTCGCGCGCGAATTGGCCTTCGCGAGGTTGAGCAGGAACGGCTCACGCGCGAGCTCACGCACCTCCGACGGCAGCGCGCGGAAGCGGCCGGAACCGTTCGCGCCGCCCGCGTCGCGCAGGATCCCGAGCCCAGTGCCGGGCACGGGCCGCAGCCCGAGCTCGCCGCCCTCCTCGACGAGGTCGTAGTCACGGTAGCCGAGGAAGGTGAAGTGGCCGCTCTCGAGCCACTCGAGGAACGCCCTGGCCTCGCCTGAGTCCTCGGCCTCGACAGCCGGCACACCGGCCCCGAGCTCCTCGACGATCGCGAGCGCCTGGGCGCGCATTGCGCGCCAGTCCTCGACGGCCGCGCGCACTTCGCCGATCACGCGCAGCAGGTGCCCGCTGAGCGTCTCGAGCTCCGCCTCGTCGGTCTGGCGGTCGACCTCGGCATGGATGACCGACTCCGTCGTCGCGCCCTCGGCGTCCGCGGATCCGGACTCGAGGACCTCGAGCAGCTGGCCGTCCCCGTCGCGGCGGACGCTGATGACCGGGTGGATGATCACATGGACGCCGAAGCCGCGACGGCTCAGCTCCATCCCCACGGAGTCGATCAGGAACGGCATGTCGTCGGTGACGATCTCGACCGCCGTGTGCGTCGACTGCCAGCCGTGAGCCTCGAAGCGCGGGTTGTAGACGCGCACCTTCGGCGTCCCGGGCTCGCGGCCGCGAGCGAAGTTGAAATGCGCGAGCGCGGCGCCGTAGACGTCCAGCTCGCTGCGCTCGGCGATGTCGTCGGGCGCCACCCAGCGGTAGTACTGGCGCGCGAAACGCTCCGCCTGTTCCGCGTCCCCCGCGGGCAGCTGCTCACGCAGCCGTTGGCAGACCGCGTCGATGACCGCCTCACCAAGCTCCTGAACCCTCACGCGACGCATCCTCTTCGCAGCGAGGGCGCTGGTCAACCCTGCCGTGGTGCGACGTCTCCCGCATGAGGCCCGATGTGAGAGCTTTGGCCCTGCCGGACCGCTCATGACATCGACATCCCTCGCATCCGATTCGCCGAGGCCCGCGCGCCGGCTACTCGCCGCAGCAGGCGCCGGTGCCGCCGTGGCGCTGAGCATCGGCATCTACGGAAACGTGCACGACCCCAGCGGGGAGCTCTCGTTCACGCTGTGGTTCTCGTCGACGATCGCGCTCAAGGTCTGGCTCGCGACCGTCGCGGTGACGCTCGCAATGGCGCAGGTGCTGCTCGCGCTCTGGATCTACGGGCGCCTGCCATGGTCCGTGCCGTCGTGGGCCGGCGCCATGCACCGCATCAGCGGAAGGCTCGCCTTCCTGGCGTCGCTGCCAGTCGCCTACCACTGCCTGTGGTCGCTGGGATTCCAGGACACCGATGCACGCGTTCTCGCGCATTCGCTTCTCGGGTGCGCCTTCTACGGCGCCTTCGCAGCCAAGGTGGTGATCGTCCGCTCGCGAGCGCTGCCCGGCGCCGCACTGCCGATCGCCGGCGCCGTGCTCTTCTCCGCGCTCGTGGCGGTCTGGTACACGAGCGGCGCCTGGTTCATTGGCGAGAACGGCTTCCCGGAGCTATAGATGCTCGAGCGCCTCGACCGCATCGTCGCGCCGACCGTCTGGCTCGTCGCCGCCGTGCTCGTCGCGATGTTGTTCGCCGGACCTCAGATCGTCGCCGAGGACCAGCCGACGCCACCGAGCGCCAAGAAGTCGGGCGGCGGCTCGACGGTCTCGGGCAAGGCGGTGTTCAGCACGACCTGCGCCTCGTGCCACACGCTCACAGCCGCGGGCGCCGTCGGGACGGTCGGTCCGTCGCTCGAGGGCGTGCAGCTCGGCGCCGAGACGGTGGAGCGGATCGTGCGCGAGGGCCGTGGCCTGATGCCGTCGTTCTCGGGTCGCCTCAGCGAAGCCGAGGTCAACGCGGTGGCGGCGTTCGTCTCCCAGGCATCGGGAGGCTGAGTCGCCGGCCCGCCGGCCGCGCTCAGCGGAGCCGGGTCACTGCGAGGTCCAGGATCCGATCCGGGCGACCGACCGCAGGGCGCGCGCCCGCGGCGACTCGCTCGAGCTCGGTCGGTCAGGATCGCCGGAGTCGAGCTTCTCGAGCAGCAACCCGAACTGGTAGGCGAAGAGCCTCGCGCGGGCCAGGTCGAGGCGCGACCATGGCCGCTGGTCATGCGTGAACGCCTCCAGCAGGCCGATCCCGCGGCCCTCACTGAGGATCGGCACCATCAGCAGTGACGAGTGCCCCTTGGCGCGCAGCTCCGCGAGCTCGACGGCATCGGCGGACTCGTCGCCGGCGATCACCTGCATCGCCTCGCCGGTCTCGATCACGGCGGCGGTCGCCGGGTAGTCTGCGAGCGCGAAGTACTCGCGCTCCTGGAGCACGCCGCAGGTCGCGACGGTGCGGATCCCGTCGGTCTCCTGCTCCAGGCTCGAGACGCAGATCGCGTCGGCGTGCAGGGCGTCGGCGATCGCCTCGAGCGCCGGCCCGAGCGAGTCCCGTCCGGTCACCGCGCCGAGCCGCTCGGCAGCGATCTCCAGATGGCGATCGGCGACGTACGCCGGCCGCGGACGCCCCCGCAGCCGAAGCGCTGCGCCTCCGCGGTCGCGGCCCGCAGCGCCCTCGCCGCCGGCTCCAGAGCCTGCGCGAACTCCTCGGCCGGGCGACCGATCGCGTAGCCCTGGCCGATCTCCACGTCGAGGTCGGCCAGCAGCACCAGATCCTCGAGCTCTTCGATGCCCTCGGCGCAGACGCTGGCACCGATCTCACGCGAGAAGCGGACGAAGGCGTCGATCAGCGCCTGCTTGGCCGGGTCGGCGCCGATCCCCTCGATGAGTCCCCGGTCAAGCTTGACGATGTCAGGCTGGAGCAGCATGAGGTGCTTGAGCCCGGCGTAGCCGGCGCCCGCGTCGTCGATCGCGATTCGCGCGCCGCGGCCGCGCAGGCGCGCGATCGCCGTCGAAAGGCGATCGCCGCCGAACAGCAGCTCGTTCTCGGTGATCTCGATCACGATCCCCGAGAGGTCGTCCGGAAGGACGCGCTCGACCGGTTCGGACAGAAGCGACGACGGGCTCAGGTTGAGTGACACGTAGGTGCCCGCCGGCCGGCCCGCGGCGCTCGCGAGCGCCACCTCGAGCGCCCGCGCCTCGAGCTGTGCCCCAAGGCCGCAGCGCGTGGCCTGGGCGAACCACGAGTTCGGCGGCCGCCGGCCGGGGTCGTCGAATCGCGAGAGCGCCTCGTAGCCGGCCACGGCGCCCGTGCGGAGGTCGACGAGCGGCTGGAAGACAGTGCGGATCGAGCCGGGCCTGGACAGCACCGCCTCGATCTCCTCGCGCATCTTCTCGCCGCGCACGAACCAGGTCAGGCGATCAGGCTCCTCCGCGGCCGCGCCGGCGTCCGACTGCAGAGCGGCGCCGTCGAGCTTCTCGTCGAACAGCTGGTAGCAGCCCTTTCCACCGCGCTTGGCGGCGTACATCGCGATGTCCGCGCGCTTGAGCACGTCCTCGACGACGGTCGCATGCGGCTCACCGACGGCGACGCCGAGGCTCGGGCGGATGAACACGGTCTCGCCGTGAAGCGTCAGCGGCTCACGGAAGGCCGCGAGGATCCGCTCAGCCGTGCCCTCGGCCTCGCCCTTTCCGTCGATGTCCTCCAGCAGCACGCCGAATTCGTCGCCTCCTACGCGCGCGACAGTGTCGGCCGACCTGAGCGCCGACCGCAGCCGCTGCGCAACCCCGGTGAGCAGCTCGTCGCCGCCGGCGTGCCCGAAGCGGTCGTTGATGAGCTTGAAGTCGTCGAGGTCGACGAAGATCACGCCGACAAGCCGGTTCGAGCGTCGATCACGGGAGAGCGCGTGCTCGATGCGGTCGTAGAACAGAGCGCGGTTGGGGAGCTGCGTCAGGGGGTCGTGGAAAGCGCGGTGGCGCAGCTGATCCTCCATCAGCTTGCGCGCGCCGATGTCGCGCGAGGTGAGTACCGCGCCTGCGACGTGCGGGTCGTCCGTCATGTCGCTGACCGACGTCTCCATATGGCGCCAGGAGCCGTCACCGTGGCGCAGGCGCCACTCGACGCGGCGCGGTCCGTCCATGGCCTGCGCCTGAGCGCTCAGAAGCCGCTCGGCGAGCGCACGGTCATCGGGGTGGACGAGGTCGATGAAGGTCGTGTCCAAGAGCTCGCCCGGGCGGTAGCCCAGGATCTCCGAGGTGGCGCCGGTCTGGACGTGGATCACGCCGCCGGCACCGACAACGGTGACGACGTCCGACGAGTGGCGCGCGACCGCGTCGAGCCGCTCTTCGCCGGCACGCTCGAACCGCTCCGCGAACAGCTTGAAGATCACGTTCTCGCGTCGGGCGATCCGCAATCCGATCAGCAGCAGGATCACGGCCATCGCGATGAACGGGACCGCGGCGCCGCTGAGCAGCTGCGCCGACGCCGGTGGAGCGATGACCACGACGTACCAGTCGTTGGCGTTGCTCGCAGTGCGCGGCACGCGCGTGAACGCCGCGCGCTTGCCCGCTACGTCGACCGTTCCCCTCGCGTCGCCGGCGGCGACCGCCGCGACGTAGCGGCGATCGACGGACGCGACGAGGCGCTCCCCGCGAGACTGACGCCGACGGCTGTTGAGCACCACGGTGCCGGTCTCGCGGTCGACGACGAGGACCTCGTGGTCCGGGGCCGCCCTGTCCGCGGCCGCGCGGAAGCTCTCGACCGTGACCTCGAAGTGGACGATCGCGCGCTTGACGCCGTCGGCTGTGAGCACCGGCGACGAGTTGGAGACGACCCATTCGCCCGTGTCCGGCGAGACGTATGGGCGCGACTGGTAGACCTGCCCGGCCGCGAGCGCGAACGCCGGATTGAAGAAAGGCGCGTGTGTCTCGTCGGGCGAGAGGTCGGCGACGGGCACAGGCCTCCCCCGCACCACGCGCGCGTTCTCGGCGCCGCCGCGGTCGATGAAGCAGGTCTCGCCGATGCTTCCCGGGTAGAGCCGCGCAAGCAGGCCGAGCAGCACCTCCGCCGGCCCACGCGCAGCGCTCGATCGCACCTTCGCGCGCCGCGATCCGGAACGCTCGTAGAACTCGTGGAAGGCCGGCGCGCTTGCTGCCAGGCCACCAGCTGTCGATGCGCGTTCGAAGTAGGCGCCGAGCGTGCTCGCCTCGACGCCGGCGGCGTTGACGAGCGAAAGGTCGAGCGACTCGCCCGCGTGCTGGACGGCCTCGCGCTGAAGATAGACACCACCGACCACGAGCGGCACGATGCCGATCGCGAGAACGAGCGCGACGACGCGCCTGTGGCTCGGGACGTGCGACGTTCGCTTCATGCGGTCCGCGGCGCGGGCATCGGTCGGTGCTAGGCCGCGATCGCCGGTCCGTCACCGGCGATGCGCAGGCCCGAGGAGCAGGCCACGCGATTGCGACCGCCGGTCTTGGCGGCGTACAGCGCGCGGTCGGCGGCGTCGAAGACCGCGCCGTAATCGAACGAAGTCTCGGCAGAGGCGCTGACGCCGACCGAGAGCGTGATGTCGAGCTCCTCGACGGGGTCGAGCGCCACCGCGCGGCACAACGCCTCGGCGAGCTCGAACGCGGCGCGCTCGCCCGCCCCCGGGAGCACGACGAGGAACTCGTCACCGCCGATGCGGTAGGCGGCGTCGTAGGCGCGCAGCTCGCCGCGGATCCGGTTCGCGACCTCGATCAAAACGGCGTCGCCAGTGGCGTGGCCGTGGTCGTCGTTGAGCTGCTTGAAGCGGTCGACGTCGGCGACGATCAGCGCGACGGGCTGGCCGGCGAGCCGCGCCTGCTGCGTCAGCTCCGCGACCCTGACCGCGAGCGCCGAGCGGTTCAGCATCCCGGTGAGAGGGTCGATCACGGCCTCGGCGCGGTGCTCGAGGTCGGAGCGCATCAGCGCCGTCGACAGCACCAGGACGCAGACGATCAGCGACAACGTCGCAACGGTGCGGCTCCAGTCGTCTGCCACCGTCGCCGGCGCCAACCCGGCCGTCACGAGGAAGAGCGCGCCGATCGTGACGACCGCCCCTGCGATCACGCCGCGCCGTCCGAAGCGCGCGGGCAGCGTCACCGCGGGGATCACGAGCCAGGCGAGCGCCGGACTGTCAGGGCCACCCGTGAGAGCGATGCTGGCGGCGATCAGCATCTGAGACAGGCACCAGGCAGCGCCGAGCCGGTACTCGGGTCGCGCGGAGGTCTCCAAGCTGCGACTCAGGACGGCGAACGCGACCACGGCGAGCGCGAGCGGGGTAAGCGGCCACCAGCCGAGGGCCGGCCCGGTGGCCACCAGCGTGGCCGCGAGAGTGGCGAACGTGACGCTGCGCACCGGAGCCAGCCGCCGTTCCATGTCCAGCATGCGCGCACGGTCGCCGGATTCGGGGCACAGCCACGTACCCGCCGTTGACTTGTCGCGCATGAGCCTCCTATCGGCCCTGGGGGGCGATGCTTGAGCGAGCCGGCCGGGCGTTACGACGCGCCGGCCCGCACGCCGAGACGTCTACGCTGAACGGAGGCGACCGCTGGGAGCAGGCGATGGGCGACGTACCGGTTCTCTGGCAGATCAAGATCTCCCACTACAACGAGAAGGTGCGCTGGGCGCTGGACTACAAGGGCGTGGCGCACAAGCGCCGCTCCCCCCTGCCGCTGTTGGGCACGCTGCCGACCGCATGGGTCCTGACGCGCGGGACGACGTTTCCGATACTGCGGCTCGACGGCGAGTCGATCGGCGACTCCACGAAGATCATCGCGGCGCTCGAGAAGCGCCACCCCGAGCCGCCGCTGTACCCGTCCGACCCCGATCAGCTCGCCCGCGCGCTGGCGCTCGAGGACTTCTTCGACGAGCAGCTTGCCCCGCACCTGCGGCTCCTGGTCTGGCACGAGACCAGCAAGCAACCGGGCGTCTTTCTGCGTACCGCGCTGCCCGGCATCAGCACAGCGCTCTACACGGCGATGCGCCCGACGGCGTCGCTCACCGCTGTTCTGGTTCGCAAGCGCTACGACATCACCGAGGAGCACGCGCGCGAGGCGCGCGAGAAGATCGTCGCAGCGATGGAGCGCCTGCAGTCGGAGCTGGCCGGCCGCGACTACCTCGTGGGAGACTCTTTCAGCGTCGCTGACCTGACGGCCGCGACGCTGTTCACGCCGCTGGTGCTCCCGCCCGAGCGCCAGTACCCGCCGACCGTCGAGCCGGTGGACGCGATCCGCGAGTTCTCAGAGCAACTCGAGCAGATGCCCGGGGCGCTGTGGGTGCGCGAGATGTTCCGCCGCCACCGCGGAACGTCAGCGCAGATCGGCGGGCGCGGCTGACCGGCTACACGCGCCCGCGCCACCACACGCTCATGCCGACCGCGGCGAGCAGCAGCACCAGGCCGCCACCCGCGAAGCCCGCCGTCAGCTCGCGCTGCTCGGGCCGCGTGCCGACGCTGCGCCCGAGCGTGTCATAGACGCCATGCAGCTCGTCGCCGTCGTCGACCTCGAATGCCTGGCCGCGTGAGACGCGCGACATCTCGCGCAGCGTCTCGGGATCCGGCGGCACTGGGACGAAGCCGGCAGGGCCGCCGGGGAGGACTCCGTCTGGCGTGCCGAGCGCGACGGTGTACACGGGTATGTGCAGCCGCCCGGCCTCACGCGCGGCCTCGATCGGGTCGCTTCCCTCGGTCGTCTTGCCATCCGACAGCAGGATGATCGCTGCGGGTGGGCGCTTGGCCGTGGCGTTGGACGCGTCCGGGGCGAGCGTGTCGAGCGCGACGGCGAGCGCGTCGCCCGTCGCCGTGCCACCCGAGGCCTGCAGGCCGCTGAGCGTCACTGCGAGCGTCTCACGGTCGAGCGTCGGGCGCAGCACGGTGTGCGGCGCGGACGAGAACCCGACCAGCCCGACGCGGAGTTGCTTTGGAACCTTGCTGATGAACGTCAGGGCGGCCTCGCGCGCTGCGTCCAGTCGCGACGGCGCCACGTCGGTCGCCGCCATCGAGCCGGACGCGTCGCTGACCAGGACTACGCTCGCCTCCTCGATCGGCACGGCGACTGTCCGCTCAGGCCGCGCGAGCGCGAGCGCGAGCGCCGTGACGGCGAGCGCCAGCAGCGCGGGCGGGATGAAGCGCCGCCATTGCGGGCCGCGGTCAAGCACGGCGGCGACCGTGGCAGTCGCAGGAAAGCGCAGCGCGTAGCGCCGGCGCCGGCCGCGCGCCAACCGCGCCGCCGCGAGCCCGAGCGGGACGAAGAGCAGGCCGAGAAGGAAGGCCGGCGCGGCGAAGCTCATGCCATCGCCCTGCCCAATTCGAGCAGCCAGTCGCCATCCGTGCGTACTACGGCGTGGCGCGAACCTGCGCGCTTCAAGGCGGCGCTGACCCGCTCGCGGCGCTGCGCCTCGCGCGCCGCGAACGCCGTGCGCAGCGACGCGCTCGTCGTGTCAGCTTCGACGTGGCGGCCGGTCTCTGGATCGACGAGTACCAGCACGCCGGCATCCGGCAGCTCCAGCTCCCGCGGGTCGAGCACCTCGGCGGTCACGACCTGCTGGCCCGCGGCCACCAGGTTGCGCAGTGAGCGCGACCACGGCACGTCGTCACGCAGGTCGCTGGCGACGACCACGAGGCCCGGCTGGCGCGCGAGTGCCCGCACGCGCGTCAGCGCGGCGCGCAGCCCGCAGCGCTCAGAGTCGCCGTCGGGCGCGACGCCCCGTGCGAGCAGTCGGTCGACCGCGCCGAGCGCGCGCCGGCCTCCCACGGGCGGCAGCACCTGGAGGTCAGGCGTGCCGCAGGCAACCAGCCCGACCCGCCCGCCGCGTCGCACGCCGAGCCGCGCGACGACTTTCGCAACGCCCTCCGCGACGTCGCTCTTGAGCCGGATGGCCGTGCCGAACGCCATCGACGGCGACAGGTCGATGACGATCCACGTCGTCAGCGCCCGCTCCGGGACGTGCTGGCGTACATGCGGCTGGCCGGTGCGCGCGCTCGCCGAGGGGTCGATCTGGCGCACGTCGTCACCGACCTGGTAAGTGCGTATCTGTGCCAGCTCGGTCCCGACACCGACTCCCAAGCCGCGATGCTCGCCGGGCAGCCGGCCGCCGGCGCGGCGCACGAGCCCGAGGTCGAGCGCGTGGATCGCCGCGCCCGGCATCGGCCCAGGGCCCCGGCGGCCCGGCGGGCTGACCAGTACGGGCGTCTGACTCACGCGGCTTCCTCGCGCAGCCCCGGAGCCTCGACGGTCTCCAGCACGCGGTCGAGGATCGCGTCGGCGGTGACGCCGTCGGCGTGCGCCTCATAGCTCAGCACGAGGCGGTGGCGGAGCACGTCGGGCGCGACGTCGCGAATGTCCCGCGCGGTGACGTAGCCGCGGCCGCGCAGTAACGCGAGCGCCTGCGAGGCCTGAATGAGCCCGATCGGCCCGCGTGGGCTCGCGCCGACTTCGATACGCGGCGCCAGGTCTGCCAGGCCGTGGCGCTCCGGATGACGTGTCGCGTCGGCCAGCTCGACGGCGTAGGCCATGTCGCGGCGTTCGACGGCGACGGAGCGAACCGTCTCGCGAAAGCGCATCAGGTCCTCCGACTCGAGCACGCGCCGCACCTGCGGCTCGCCGGAGATGACGCGCGCGACCACGGCGGCCTCGTCCTCGACGCTCGGGTAGTCGACGAGCACGTTGAGCAGGAAGCGGTCGAGCTGCGCCTCAGGCAGCGGATAGGTGCCCTCGGACTCGATCGGGTTCTGAGTCGCGAGCACCAGGAACGGCGACGGGACCGGGAAGGTCTTGCCGCCGATCGTGACCTGCTGCTCCTGCATCACCTCGAGCAGTGCTGACTGCACCTTGGCGGGCGCGCGGTTGATCTCGTCGGCGAGCAGCAGGTTGCCGAAGACGGGCCCGAGCTCGATGTCGAAGGCCCCCGTGTCCGGGCGCCAGACGCGCGTGCCGACGAGGTCGGCCGGCACGAGGTCAGGCGTGAACTGCACGCGGTGGAAGCTGCCACCGAGCACGCGAGCGAGCGTCTTGACGGTCAGCGTCTTCGCGAGTCCCGGCACGCCTTCGAGCAGCACATGCCCGCCGCAGAGCAGCGCGACGAGCACTCGCTCGAGCATCGCGTCCTGGCCGATCACGACCTGCTTGATCTCGTGCAGCACCTCCTCGAGCGCGGCGGCCGCTTCGAGCGCGGCGTTGCGGTCCGGCGCGCTCGCCGGCGGCGCGGGCGGAGCCGCGTCGTGGATCTGCGAGGGCATGGAGGTGAACGGGGTGGGTGTGTCTTGATCGGTCATCGCATTGTGTGGGGTTGGGTGCGGGTCATGGAAGCCTTCCGAACGTCACAAGGGAGAGCGCGCCGCCGACGAGCAGGAGCAGCAGGCCACCGCCGGCGGCCGCCGCGGTCACCTCGCGCTCCTCGTCACGCGTCGAGACGCGAGAGCCGAGGTCCTCGTAGACGGCGTTCAGCTCGTCTGCGTCGGCGGCCGTGGCGAAGCGACCGCCGGAGGCCTGCGCGACCTGGCGCAGCGACTCGAGGTCGGCGCTCGCGGTGCCGCCGCCCGGCAGCGCCCCGGAGGCCGTGCCGAGGGCGACCGCGTGGACCGGGACGCCGGCGGCCTTGGCCTCTTTGGCGACGTCGACGGCGTCGCGGCCGTTCGAGGACTTGCCGTCGGCGAGCAGGATGATCGCGGCAGGCGGCGGGTCGGCTCCGGGACGGATCGGCTGCTTGGCGGCGGCGAGCGCGAGCGCGAGCCCCTCACCGGTGGCGGTGCCGCCCTGGGCGGTCAGCTTCGCGAGCTCCGCGCGCACGGTCCTGCGGTCCGTCGAGGCGACGGCGAGCAGGCGCGCGCGGTGGTTGAAGGCGACGGCGCCGACGCGCACGTCGTCCGGCACCTCGTCGAGGAAGTGATTCGCGGCGGCGCGCGCCGCGTCGAGGCGATTGGGCGCGATGTCGAGCGCCTGCATCGAGCGCGAGTGGTCGGTGACGAGGATCACCGTCGCCTGCTCGACCGGGACCGCGACCACCGCCTGCGGGCGAGCCAGCGCGACGACCAGCGCCGCCGCGGCGATCGCGTAGAGCGCCGCGGGGAGATGACCGCGCAGCCCCGGCCTGCGCGGGACGACCGCCTGGGCCAGCACCGGGCTCGCGAAGGCCTCGCGCCCGCCTACGCCTGAGCGCTGCGCGAGTACGTACAGGACGAAGGCCGCCACGACGACGACGAGCCCGATCAGCATGAGCGGCGCGGCGAAGGTCATGCCTCGCCGGGCCGCGTGGCCGTGGAGTCGAGCATCACGGGACGCGCTCGGGGCGAGTCGTCAGCGTGACCTGGAGCGTGCGCTCCCGGCCACCGCGGATGACCGAGACCTGGATCGTGTCGCCGGGGTCGGCCGTGCCGACCACCGCGATGATGTCGTCCGGTGAGATCACAGGCTTGCCGTCGATCGCGACGATCACGTCGCCGTCCACGCCGCTCGGCGAGGTCGCGGCCCGCATTCCGGCTAGCGCGGCCGGACCGCCGGGCACCACCTTGCGCACGATGGCGCCGCTGCCGCCGGGCGACTCGCTCGTAGACACGCCGAGATAGGAGCGCTTGACCACCTGCCCAAGCTCCAGCTTGGGCACGACGGTGCGAACGGTGTTCGATGGGACCGCGAAGCCGATGCCCAGGTTGCCCGAGCTTCCGGCGGTGGCGATCTGCGAGTTGACGCCGATCACGCGGCCCTGCTCGTCGAGCAGCGGTCCGCCGGAGTTGCCGGGGTTGATGGGCGCGTCGGTCTGGATGACCTTGTCGATGCTGAAGCCGTTCGGGGCGCGGATCTCACGCCCCAGCCCGGAGACGATGCCGGCCGTGACGGTTCGGTCGAGCCCGAGCGGGTAGCCGATCGCGATCGCGGCGTCACCGACCTGGACGGCGTCGGAGTCGGCCAGCGCCAGCGGGCGCAGCTGCGGCGCTTCGCTGGGGTCGATCTTCAGCACCGCGAGGTCGGAGGAGGCGTCGGAGCCGAGCACCCGCGCCGTGACCGGCTTGCCGGAGTCGTCGAAGATCACCTGAGCGCTCTTCTTGCCGTCGATGACATGCGCGTTGGTCACGATCGTGCCGTCATCCTTGATCACGAAGCCGGTGCCCGAACCGTCGCCGACGCGGACCTGCACGACGCCGGCGGAGACCGACGCGTAGATCGCGCCGATGCGACCCTGCGCAAGGGTTCCCCCAGTTGCTGCGGGAATCGCAGCCGGCTTCTTGACGTCCTCGGAGCGAGTGAGCAGCACGGCCGCGATCGCCGCGAGCGCAACGACCGCGGCGACGAGCCCGCCGATCAGCGCACGCCTGTGCCGTGGCGGCTCAGGGCCCGGACCTTCAGGCAGCGGAGCCGGGCGCAGCGGCACGGTCGGCCGCTCGAACCACGAGCGCTCAGGCTCACGCGCGGCCGGGTCGGCCCAGAGTGGCGGGGAAGAAGGCATTGGGAGAGCCTGACTCGGGGTTCTTAAGGGCGGATGTGGAAAGGCTCACGCGGCCGTCAAGCCAAGAAACGTCGCGCGGCTCGTGGAAACACCCCGAAAAGACTAGGGTTCTCGCCGCCGGTGGACCCCGAGACGGGCGATTGAGGAGACGAGACATGCGGCAGTTGACGAGCCTTGATGCGCAGTTTCTCGCGCTCGAGAGCGAGCGTCAGACCGGGCACGTCGGCGGACTGGCGATACTCGACCCCTCGACGGCGCCCAGCGGCAAGCTCGACGCCGACGCGTTGCGCACCCTGCTCGAAGAGCGGCTTCCGCTGCTGCCACCGTTCCGCTGGCGGCTGGCCGAGGTTCCCTTCGGCCTCGACTACCCCTACTGGGTCGACGACTCGGACTTCGACCTCCAGTTCCACGTGCGCGAGCTCGCGCTGCCGAACCCCGGCAGCGATGCCCAGCTCGCCCAGCAGGTCGCACGGATCATGGAGCGGCCGCTGGACCGCAAGCGCCCGCTCTGGGAGCTGTACGTGATCCACGGCCTGAAGTCAGGCCTCACCGGGATGCTCACGAAGATTCACCACGCAGTCGTCGACGGGATGTCGGGCGCGGAGATCATGGGGCTGCTACTCGACATGCAGCCGGAAGGGCGGGAGCTCCCACAGGCGCCGGAGGCGGACACGGACGGGGAGCCCGACTCGGGCGAGCTCCTCGCGCGGGCCCTGCTCGGCCTGCCGCGCTACCCGCTGAGGCTGCTGCGCGCGCTGCCCTCCGCGATGCCGCACATCGAGGACACGCCGTTCAGCACGCTTCCCGGTGCCGGCATCGTCGGCGACGTGGCGGGCCTCGTGCAGCGCGTCGTCGGCGACGACACCGCGCCCGCGCGCGGCAAGCTCAAGGCCCCGCGGACATCATTCAACGGGCGCGTCTCGGCGCATCGGCGGTTCGCCTTCGGACAGCTCTCGCTCGAAGAGGTCAAGGTCGTCAAGAACGCCTACGGCTGCACGGTCAACGACGTCGTCGTGACGATCTGCGCCGGTGCGGTGAGGCGCTGGCTGATCGCCCACGACGAGTTGCCGGACGAGCCGCTCGTCGCGCAGATCCCGGTCTCGGTGCGCACCGACGAGCAGATGGGCACGTTCGGCAACCGCATCCTGCTGATGAGCGCGCCGCTGCTGACCAACGAGGAGGATCCGGTCGAGCGGTTGCGCCAGACGCACGACGCGATGGCCGACGTCAAGCAGCGCCACCGCGCTCTGCCCGCGGAGCTGCTTCAGGACGCCAACCACTTCATCCCTCCGGCCGTCTTCGCGCGCGCCGCGCAGCTGACGTTCCGGCTGTCGACGTCGCGACCGGGGCGCCCGACGTGGAACCTCGTCATCTCCAACGTTCCCGGCCCGCAGTTCCCGCTCTACTGCGCGGGGGCGCGGCTCGAGGCCAACTACCCCGTGTCGGTCGTGACCGATGGCATGGGCCTGAACATCACGGTGATGAGCTACCGCGGGCACCTCGACTTCGGCCTGATCGCCGACCGCGACCAGATGCCGGACCTGTGGAAGCTCATGGGCTGGTTCGAAGACGCGCTCGAGGAGCTCAAGGCGGGCGTCAGCGCGTAAGGAGCGCCCCCGGAACGACGTGAGGCCCCCGGAAGGGAGCCTCACGCCGCATTTGCCAGCGCCGGATCATCCGGCGCTCGCTCGGGCTAGAACCCGGCGATCACTCCTCCGTGGTCCGACGGCCAGAGCAGGCCGGCGCCGCTGGGAGCGCGGTTGGCCGGATCGGTTCCGACCACCTTCGTCGTCAGCAGGCCGAACGTGCCGGGGCGCGTCAGGATGTGATCGATCCGCTCGGTGAAGATCGCCGTCGGATTGAGCAGGTTCGCCGCGTGACCGAACGTGTTGGCGGTGTTCCCGGTGTCCACGAACCCGGCACCGGCGATGATGCCGTACGCCGCGCCGTCCGAGACGCCCGACGTGGGAGGGACGGGCCCGATGGCCGGATCGGAGTTGAGGTCCCCGACCAGGATCGCCGGCAGGCTCGTCAGCAGCGGACCGCTGCCGAAGGCGCCGACCAGCTCGGCGGCCTGCAGCTGGCGGATGCCGCTCGCGAACGACTCGAGGTGCGTGTTGACGAACCTCGCCGCGGGCTTGCCGAGGATCTTGACGTCGATCGACGTCCAGCCACGCGTGAACACGATGTCGCCGTAGCTCGAGCCCGTGACGATCTTGATGGTGCGGTCGGGGGTGGGTGCGCAGGAACTCACGCAATAGTTGCCGCTCTGCGGGTTCGTGAACGACACCAGGAACTTCGGTAGATCGGTTCGCACGAGGATGACGTCGCGCATCGTCAGGCGGCGGTCCGTGGCGTCGGCGGAGAAGGGCGGGAACCCGAAGAAGGGCGCGGTCCCGGACGGGCTCTCGAGGTCAGCCTCCTGCTGAACCACCGCTGCCTTGTACTTGTTTCCGCGCGCAGAAAGCTCGGCCAGAAGGGTCGTCAGGAAGTCGTACTCGACCGTCGTCGCATCCTTCACGCCGTTGAAACCGCCACTGCGCCAGAGCGCGACCTCCTGCAGGCCGACGATGTACGGATCGTCGTCGTCGATCTCCTTGGCCAGCTTCTTCGCACGGGCCGGGAAGTCGGTCGCGACGACCTGGTTCCAGATCGTCTGGTTGGCGATCAGGGTGCAGAACGGCGCCGGCGTGCAGCCGAGCGCCGCGAGCGCGGGGCTCAGATCCGCGCCCAGGTACAGGTTGCGCGTCATGACCCTCGGCGGATCGGTGATGCCGCCGCCGGCCTGCGCGGTGGCTGGGACTATGGCGACCGCACCAGCGCAGAGCGCCGCGGCCAGCAGCGCGCGCCGATGGCCGCGCCTGGAGTTGAACAGCATGGACTTCCCCTCCCCTTGTGGGCGTACGGCGACCTCTACCTCCTGTCGCCGTAGAGCCCGACCGTACCATGGGAAATCTGCCGTGTAGGGGAGGTTTGCCACCCGTTTTGACACCCTGTCATAAGGTTCATCGGCGGTCCAGACGACTGGCAGGGCCACGATCAGACCCGGCCGCGCCTGCGTCCAGTACCGTCGCAGGGACGCGCCATCTCGACCCAGGGGTTCCAGCATGAGCACGCTCTCCGAGACGCAGAGCCAAATCCTCACGGCTGTCTGCGACACGGTCGTACCCGCCGTGCCACGCGAGCCCGATCCCGACGGCTTCTTCGCTCGCACGGCCAGCGATGTCGGCGTGCCGCCCGCGCTGGCGCAGGTGCTTGCGGGCCTGCCGGCCGAACAGCGCGAGGGCCTCGGCCAGTTGCTCGAAGCGCTCGGCGAGCAGGGCTTCCTGCGGTCCTCGCTGCGCTCGCGCGAGCAGTTGCTGCGCAACATCGCGCTGGCCGGCCCGGAGGCCGCGGCGGGAGTCGCGGCGTTGACGGCGCTGACCCTCTTCCTGCATTACGGACTGCCCGACGAGCAAGGACAGAACCCGAGCTGGAGGACGTTCGGCTATCCCGGTCCGCTCGGTGCCCCGCCGCAGGTCGAAAGGCCGCTGAAGCCGCTGGCCATCGACGGTGACACGACGCTCGAGGCAGACGTCTGCATCGTAGGCTCGGGCGCCGGCGGCGGAGTGATGGCCGGCGTGCTGTCAGCGCAGGGACTGAAGGTCGTCGTGCTCGAGACGGGCGGCTACTTCGACGACGCCGACTTCGACCAGCTCGAGATTCCCGCCTTCCAGAACGCGTACTGGCGCGGCGGGCCGGTCCCGACGGCGGAGATGAACGTCTCGCTCCAGGCGGGCTCATGCCTGGGCGGCGGAACCGTGATCAACTGGACCAACTCGCTGCGCACCACGCCGTGGGTGCGCGAGCAGTGGGAGTGCGAGTTCGGGCTCGAGGGCCTCGCCGGCTCGGCGTTCGATCGCCATCTCGACGCGGTCTGGGAGCGCCTGGGCGTGAACGACCGCTGCTCGGACCTGAACGGCGCCCAGAAGCGGCTGCAGGCGGGCGCGGACGCGCTCGGCTGGAGCTTCGCGAAGACCGATCGCAACGTCGACGAGCAGCGCTACTCGTTCGAGACCGCCGGCTACATCGGCTTCGGCGATCAGTCGGGCGCCAAGCAGTCCACCGCCAAGACCTACCTGAGGGATGCGGCCGAGAACGGCGCGGCGCTGGTCACGCGCTGCTTCGCCGAGCGCGTCGTCACGCGTGACGGGCGAGCGGCCGGCGTCGAGGCGACGTGGTCGGACCCGGTGACCGGGCAGTCCGCAAAGGTCATCGTCCACGCCCCGCAGGTCGTGGTCGCGTGCGGCGCACTGGAGTCACCGGCGCTACTGCTGCGCTCGCAGATCGGCGGCCCGGCGACCGGTGACTACCTGCGCCTGCACCCGTGTACGGCGAACTTCGGCTACTACCCGGAGGACATGCAGTCGTGGAAGGGCGCGCCACAGGCCGGCATCGTCGACGAGTTCGCCGATGTCGAAGCGGGCTACGGCTTCCTGATCGAGGGAGCCCAGTACACGACCGCCGTCGCCGGCTCCGCGCTCCCGTTCACCGGCGGCGCGACCCACAAGCAGATGATGTCCCGCTTCAAGCACGGCGCCACCTGCATCGCGCTGCTGCGCGACCGCGGGCACGGCCGTGTGACGGTCGACGCATCCGGGACGGCGGTGCCGTGGTACTCGATGACCGACGAGCTCGACGTGCGCAACGCGCTCAAGGGAATCGACGCGCAGGTGCGGCTGCACGAGGCGGCAGGGGCCCAGCAGATCATCGCCCTGGCGGCCGGAGCCCCGACGTGGCGCTGGGGCGACGACCTCGAAGCGTTCATCGCGCGCGTGCAGCGCATCCCGCTGCGCGCCGGGGGCTGGAAGCTGTTCGCCGCGCACCAGATGGGCACGTGTCGCATGGGCACCGACCCGCAGACGAGCGTCGCCGGCCCGTGGGGCGAGCTGCACGACGTGAAGGGTGTCTGGATCGGCGATGCGAGCGCATTCCCGACCCCGTCGGGCACAAACCCGATGATCACGATCATGGCGCTCGCACATCGCAACGCCGAGGCGGTCGCCGCGGCAGCGCCGAGCACGGCCGGAGCCGCGTCGGCGTCGTAGGCCTCAGGCCCGACGTTCCGAGACGAAGACCCGACAGCACGAGGAGAAGAGACAAGAGATGGCGACTTCAACCGAGCAGAGCGTCCAGGTACGCGACAGGATCTACATCGGCGGCGAGTGGGTGCAATCGTCAGGCACCGGCGTACTCGAAGTCGTCAACTCGACCACAGAGCAGGTGATGGGCAGCATCCCCGACGGCACGGCGCAGGACGTGGACCGCGCTGTCGCGGCGGCGCGCTCAGCCTTCGAGAGCTGGTCGCTGACGTCCGTCGACGAGCGCGCGGACTGGCTCGCGCGGATCGCCCAGGCACTCGGCGCGCGGATGGAGGAGATCGCCGCGCTGATCGCCCAGGAGCTCGGAATGCCGATCAAGCTCGCGCACATGATCCAGGCCGGGCTGCCGACGATGAGCTTCGGATCGATGCCGCAGGTGATGGCCGACCTCGCGTGGGAGGAGGAGGTGGGCAACTCGCTGATCGTGCGCGAGCCGGTCGGCGTGGTCGGCGCGATCACGCCGTGGAACTACCCGCTGCACCAGATCGCGGCGAAGGTGGCGCCGGCATTGGCCGCGGGCTGCACGGTCGTGCTCAAGCCCTCCGAGGTCGCACCGCTGAACGCATTCGTGCTCGCCGACGTGCTCGATGAGCTCGGCCTGCCCGCCGGCGTCTTCAACCTCATCACCGGGCGCGGGCCGGTCGTCGGCGAGGCGATGTCACTGCACCCGGGAATCGACATGATGTCGTTCACGGGCTCGACGGCCGCCGGGCGCCGCGTGACGGAGGCCTCCGCCGGATCGATAAAGCGCGTCGCTCTTGAACTGGGCGGCAAGTCGGCGAACGTGATCCTCGACGACGCCGACCTGCAGGAGGCCGTGACCGACGGCGTCGCCAAGTGCTTCCTGAACTCCGGGCAGACGTGCAGCGCGCTTACGCGAATGCTCGTCCCGCGCGCGCAGCTCGCCGCCGCCGAGCAGGTCGCGGGCGCTGTCGCGGCGCAGTTCAAGCCCGGCGACCCGTTCGCCCCGGACACCAAGCTCGGCCCGCTGGTATCGGACGCGCAGCGTGCTCGCGTCCGCGATTACATCCGCAAGGGCGTCGACGAGGGCGCCAAGCTCGTGACCGGCGGCGCGGAGCCGCCCGAGGGTCTGGAGCAGGGGTACTTCGTACAGCCGACCGTCTTCTCGGAGGTCACGACGGACATGACGATCGCCCAGGAGGAGATCTTCGGCCCGGTGCTCGCGATCATGCCCTACGACGACGAGGACGACGCGATCCGGATCGCCAACGACAGCCTCTACGGTCTCGCCGGCGGCGTCTGGTCAGGCGACGAGGAGCGCGCCAAGCGCGTCGCGCGGCGCATCCGCACCGGCATGGTCGAGATCAACGGCGGAGCGTTCAATCCGCTGGCGCCATTCGGCGGCTACAAGCAGTCCGGGTACGGCCGTGAGTTCGGCAAGTTCGGCCTCGAGGAGTTCCTGCAGGTCAAGTCGATGCAGCTTTAGGCGGGGCGCCCGTTACCGGCCGCGTGCGCCCGTCGCCGGGCCGGGCGATCCCCCTCGTCATCGAACGTCCCGCACTGCCCTTTGGGAGGGGTGGTCCGGGACGTTCGGCGTAGGCGTCATGACCGGGCCTGGGCCTTCTTCCACTCCGCCTTGTGTGCGCGCTTGGCGGCCTGGTAGTCGGTGAGCGCCTGCGGCGAGTCGACGTCACCGAGCGTCGGGTGCCAGGGTACGAGGTCGTTCGCGGCTTCCACGCCGAAGCGCTTGGCCAGAACGGAGCCGAGCGCCTTGACCTTCATCTCGCCGAAGCCGGGCAGCGCGGCGATGCTGTCGCGCAGCTCGTCGCCATCCGCGGCGTCAGTCCAGACGCGCTGGGCGTCGCCGTCGTATCGGTCGCGCACATGGACCGCGAGATCGTGGACGCGTTGCGCCATCGAGCCGGGGAAGCGATGGATCGCCGGCCTCTCCCTGAACACGGGCTCGAGGTCGGCGGACGCCAGCGTCGCGGCGTCGATCGCGCCGAGGCGCTGCTTTAGCGCGAGCGGCCCGGAGAACGCCTTCTGCACGGTGATCTGCTGGTCGAGGACGAAGCCCACGAGCAACGCCATCGGATCTGATGCGATCAGCGCGTTGGCCTCGTCGGATTCCGTGAAGTGCAGGCGATCGGGCACGATCCGATCGTATCCAGCCGGCGAGGCACGCGATCGCGATGACTTTCACGCTCGCCGGCAGTCATACCTCGCAGCCGAATCAGCACGTCAGGAAAGGAACCAGCAATGAGGAAGATCGTGGTCACCGAGTTCGTAACCCTCGACGGCGTCATGGAGGCCCCACGAGGAGAAAACGACTTCCGGCACGGCCCCTGGACGATGGACTACGCCGACGACGAGGGCTTCAAGTACAAGCTGGGCGAGGTCTTGGAGCACGACACGCTGCTGCTTGGACGCAGGACCTATGAGGGGTTCAGCGCAGCCTGGCCGGAGCGAAGCGGCGAGTTCGCCGACAAGATGAACGATATGGAAAAGGTCGTCGTCTCGACGACGCTCGACGACGCGAACGGCTGGAACAACTCGCGGCTCGTCAAGGAGAACGTCGCGGAAGAGGTCGCCGCGCTCAAGGAGCGCCCCGGGCAGGACATCCTGATCGCCGGCAGCGCCACGCTCGTTCATTTCCTGACGGCGCACGACCTGATCGACGAGTACCGGCTGATGGTCTTCCCCGTCGTGCTCGGCGGCGGCAAGCGCATCTTCGCCGACGACGGCGCGCGCAAGAACCTGCGTCTGGCGAGCAGCCGGCAGCTCGGGTCCGGAAGTCTGATCCTCGTGTACGAGCGCGCTTGAGCAACCTCGGCGCGGTGGGGGGAAGCTCGGCACCCCGCCGGACCTAGGGCGTGAGTGCGACGCCCAATGCTGACGGCGGTGGATGGGAGCTCTGGCGCGGCCGGGCCCGGCTACGACGGAGCCGTCCTGCTCGGCGAGCTGTACGAGCTCATCGCCGAGCGCCTCCCGCTGCTGCGTCCGGATGATCCGGCTCGGCGGCCGCTGGCGGCGCTGCTTTTGGATCTAGCCCGAGCGCTCCGGCGGCCTCCAGCAGTCGCGGCGCCAACAACCCAGCCGCTTCGCGAATCTGATCGTCGGTCAGCGGCGGACCAGGCGCCACCGCGCGCTCGTCGGTGAACCAGCCGTCGGGCAGCCCGAGCGCGAGGGTCAACTCGCGAAGCTCCATCGGGCGCGCGTCCTTGACCATCTGCTCGATCTCGGTGATGACGTTCGCCGTTATCCGGTTCGCCGCCATCGCCGGCATCGCGCCGATCTCCTGAGCGCTCAGCGCGACCGGGCGCCCAGATTCGTCGAGGCCACCGGCGAGCCATCGTGCGGCCTTGAGCCGGCGACTGATCTCGGCGCGTAGAAGCACTGCGCGCGACCGTACATCCGGCCTCACTCCGGTTTTCCCCGATCAGTCGCCCATATCCTGGAGAAACCTGCTTTGATGTGCTAAGTCAGGTTTGACACCGGTTTATCCGGAGTTAAGGTGGATGCGAATCGTGGACTACATCGCCGCAGAGCGCCTCGCAGACCTGCGCGAGCAGCGTGGACTCAGCCGGGAGGCCCTCGCGGCGGATATCCGGCGCGTTGCGGTCGAGCAGGGCTCGTTTCGCGTCCACGGCGCGGTCGACGCGTTCACGATCCGGCGGATCGAGCGCGACGGACACTGCCCCAGCGAGCGGGTGCGGCTCGTCATCGCGCGCTATTTCGAGCTCAACCCGAAGGACATCTGGGATCGCTCCAACCGGCATCGCATCGACGGTCCTGCGTGATGGCCGGCGACGAGGCCCACGGGCGGTGCTGAGCGTCTGCCTCGCCGCGCTGGTGGTGGTCGCCGGGTTCGCCGCCGGCTGGCTTCAGGGAGCCGGCGAGGAGCGACCGAGGCTCGGCTCGCGGTGGCGACCCCGTGACGGCGAGGCGACCGCGTCCACCCGCGCACGACGGCGCTCGGGCGGGCGCGCGCGCTGAGGCGTCGCGGCGCGATCGGCTCCGCGGCCGGGTCGTAACATCGGCGGTCCGGCACAACATGCCCGCTGCCCGACGACAAGGCTCTCGCGGCCGCGGCGATCGCGATACGCGACGGGAGGGCAGATGGACTACGAGACGCTGCGCTACGAGCAACGGGACCACGTCGTGACGCTCACCTACGACCGACCCGACCAGCACAACGCGGTCAACCGGGTGATGAACGGGGAGCTTCACCATGCGTGGCAGCGCTTCCGTGACGACGACGAGGCCTTTGTACTCGTCATCACCGGCGCCGGCGAGACGACGTTCTGCGCGGGCTGGGACCTGCAGGATGCGGCCGACCTCGCCGAACTCGGCGACTACGACGCGTTCCGCACCAGCCTCTACAACTCACCGGGCGAGTGCGGCTACACGCGCAAGGTCGACGTCTTCAAGCCGGTCATCGCAGCCGTCAACGGCTACGCGTTCGCCGCGGGCCTCGAGACGGCGCTGCTCGCCGACGTCCGGATCGCCGCCGAGAACGCCGAGTTCGGAGCGCTCGAGCGGCGCTGGAACATCGTCGGCGGCGACGGCATGACCGTGCGGCTACCGCTCATCGTGGGCTTCGCCCGCGCCATGGAGCTGATCATCACGGGCCGGCGCATCGACGCGACCGAAGCGCTCGGCATCGGGCTCGTCACGGAGGTCGTGCCGCGCGGCAAGGCGCTCGAGCGTGCCCAGCAGCTCGCGCACGAGATCGCGGCTTTGCCGCAGGGTGCGATCCGCAGCGACAAGGAGAGCGTCCTGCGCGGAGTCGGTCGCACGCTCGAAGAGCGCCTGCGGATCGAGGCCGAGCAGACTCTCTCCATGTTCATGCGCCGCGACTCGCACACGATCGGCGCTGGCGCCTTCAAGCGGGGCGACCTCAATCCAGAGTGGCCGCATCACGGTCTCTGATCCGAGGCAACCGCTCCCGCGCGTCGAGCGTTGAGCAGGGCGGCCCGGATAAGGTCGCCCGATCGGCGCCGATCGGCCCGCCGGAGGGTGGCCTGACCGACCTCTCGTACGCGCTCCCCTACCAGGTGCGAACAGTCAGCCGCGACCGACTGGTTCGTCGCCGCGGCAGCGTGCGCGATGCCACACTCACCGAAGTGATCCGCCGTGTCCACCTCCTCACCAAGGCCCCATGACCGCCTCGAGGTGAACGAGTCCTCCCTGCCTCTCTCATCGATCCGAAAGAAGCCGAGCCGTCCCGTGACGCCGATCGCCGCCGATAGGGTCACGTCGAACGCTTGGAGACTGTCCCGCTTGCTGAGGACCCGGTGCTCGCCGCGATGGCGATCGCAAGGCGCGACGCCGGCCACTGGACTGACATCGTCGACCGGCACTGGCGGTGGGTCTACGGCTGCTGATCGGAATTCAGGGCTGGGCTACGAGATCTGGCGCCTCGGACAGTTGCGCGATGATCGCGCCCCCGTCGAGCCAGACGTTCTCGCGCGAGATCCGTCCGTCCTTGAACTCCCACACGTGCAGCATGCGGAACGAGATCCGCTGACCGTGACCGGGCACCCCGAGGAACTCGCCTGGGACGGTTCCGTGCCACTGGTGCTCGAGCACACAGAAGTCGCCTCCGTACCAAGCGTGGTTGACGTCCGTGCGCTCGGTCTTGACGTTCGCCGAGAGCATCTCGTAGAAGCCCTTGGCGGCGTCGGGCCCGCTCAGCGGGCCGTGGGGTGCGCCGACGACGTCATGGATCACATCGTCGGTGTACATCGCCACACACCCGTCTGTGTCGCCAGCGGCCTCGGCGACCAGGTGCTGCTCGATGAGTCGATCCATCTCTGCGGGTTGCATCTCGATCTCCTGTAACGTGTAGTACGTGAGCCGTACGATCGATGGTACGCGACCCGGACTACCCGAGTCAAGCGCTCCCGCTCCGCGAGTTCCGAGCGCGGCGGGGCGCTTGCGGCAGGCGAATCGGGTGATGCGCGCCGAGATGCTCGACCACCTGCACCGTGCCGGGTTCCCCGACGTCACCTACGCTCACCTCCCGATCTTCAGATCTGAGGGGCCCGACGGCCGCCAGCCGACAGAGATCGCGGAAACGGCCCAGCGCTCCAAGCAAACGGTCAACGACCTGCTCGGCCAGCTCGAGCGCGCGGGATACCTGAAGCGCAAGTCGCACCCGGATGACGGCCGTGCCCGGGTGGTGCGGCTCACCGCGCGCGGTCGGCGGCTCGACGCCGCGATCTGGGAGGCCGGGCGCGAGGTGGAGCGGACATGGAGAAATCGCATCGGCGAGCCGGCCTGGGGCAGCTTCCGAGAAGTGCTCGACCAACTCGCCCAAGCCGATTGCTAGGGCCGGTCGGCTGGCTCCTGCTTAGACGAAAAGCAGCAGCGTGCGCCGACACCCGCTGTCGTCCGACATCGATTGCTTGAGAACGATGGTCTGAACTGGCCCCACTGCGATGGCTTGAACTGGCCCCACCTCCGTCCGATCGTGGCCTGACGGTTGGCGCTCATCGCGAGCGCTGAGCGGAGGCCGGAAGAGGTGGGAT
>Ga0247727_10000204_pt1 | contig 138778 bp, 122 predicted proteins | sample WisWelCaveWW1625_FD_202498 | JGI IMG/M metagenome (GOLD analysis project Ga0247727, IMG submission 202498) | Biofilm microbial communities from Wishing Well Cave, Virginia, United States - WW16-25 | ecosystem: Environmental > Aquatic > Deep subsurface > Groundwater > Cave microbial mat... | reverse complement strand
CAGACCCACCCGGGGCCTCCCTCAGTGCGGTGCTCAACGCCGCCACCCGAACCAGCCGGGATGACAATGCAACCCTGGAACCCCAACCCCGAGGTGGATCCCCGGGCGCCAGTGTTGCTTACATGTGTGATCCGCTCGTAGCGCGCGTACTCCTGCACGATCACGATCAGTTGGGTGAGGAGGTCGTGACGCCGCTGGAGCTCCACCGCGATCAGCGACCACGCCCGCTCCGCCTGCCCCTTGACCCGCACGAGCCGGTTGTAGGCGCGCAGCAGCCAGCTCACCCCGAACGTCGCAAGGAACACGAGCGCCGCGATCAGCGCGAACCATCGCAACCGGTCGAACCCGCCGGCAAGTCGATAGGAGATGGTGTCGTCACCATCGGAGTCGACCCCGATCTCACCGCGCAGCAAGGGCGTCAAGGCCGCGCTCACGACACCGAAGATCGTGCACCCCCACGCCGCCAGCCCGATGCGTCGCGCGACCTTCGTCTCGGACTCGTCGGAGATCAGGTAATCGGCGCCGGCGTCGTCGGTGCCGAACTCGATGCCGGATCCGTTGGCTCGAGCCCTCGTCGGACCGATCACGTACACAGGCTCATCGGCGTCGATGCGCTGTTCGACCTGGCGCCAGCTCTTACTGCGAAGAGGCACCGCGAAGGTGTGCGAATCGAGGCCCAGCTTCTCCGCGTGCCGCGGATCGACCGATACTGCGCCGGTGCGATCGACGACCTGGAACGGCGCGACCGACTCTTCCTTGTCGACGGTCACCCAACGTGAGCTCTTCCCGCTGCGGCGATGCTCCTGGATCTCCCAGTGGAAATAGACACATGGCGTCGCCGAGCCTCTCGCCGCAAGCAACGGGGCCGCCGTCGCGTTCCCCGTCACCTCCGCGTATCCGATCGCGACGCCCACGCACTCGGAGGTCGGCACGTCGAGGACGCGCCATTGCCGATGCCGGAGCCGGATCGCCCACACGAGCCAGAGCACCGACCCGATCGCCAACGTCGCCCGCGGGACGGTCGGCCCCTCGCTGCCGAGCTTCGGCGCGACCACGAAGAGGACGAGCAGGACCGCGACGAGGATCAGCCAGGGTGAGGCGAGCGATGCCTTGCGTCCTCCCATCGTGATCAGATCGGCGCGAAACCAGGCGCATCCAGCGTGAGCGGCTCGAGCAGTGCGGGGCCACCGGGCTCGACGAGGATCTTCACGTGCTCGTCGGGGTCGGCGAGCGCGTCGAACGCGGCGGGTACGCCGTCGATGCCGCAACGGCCGGTGACCATCGGAGTCACGTCGATCTCGCCCTCCGCGATCGATTGCAACGTGCTCATGAACTCGAGCGGGTCGTAGCCGAGGACGAACTGGAGGTTCAGCTCCTTGCTGATGCCGATGAAGGGATGCAACCGGTCGGCTTCCATGCACACGCCGACGACGACGATGCGCGACTGGGGTGGCGCCGCCTTCATCGCCTGATCCAGCAGCCCCGGCACACCGATGGCTTCGAAGATCACCACGGCCTTCAGGCCACCGGTCACGCGGCGCCAAGCGTCGATCGCTGGTTCCTCGCGAGGATCGACGACCTCGCTTGCACCCATCGCGACGGCCGTCTCGCGTCGCCGCCGCGAGAAGTCGGTCGCGACGATCGTCGCGACGTTCCGCCGGCGCAGGTCGGCGATCACCGCCAGCCCTACCGGTCCGCAGCCGAGCACGATCGCAGTGTCGGCGGGCTGCAGGTGCGCCCTCCCGACCGCGTGACGCCCGACCGCCATCGGCTCGGTGAGCGCGGCACGCCGCGCGTCGAGCCCGTTCGGAACCTTGAGACACAAGGCGGCCGACAGCCGCATCAGGTCGGCATAGCCGCCGCCGTACGAGTTGCTGTACGCGCCGATCGGCTCGATGCCGCTCGCGGTGAGCGCGATCGGAATCGAGGTCACGAGATCACCGACCGCGACCGGTGCTCCCGCCGTGTCGGGTCCGAGCTCCCGTACCTCCGCGCTGAACTCGTGACCCATGATGAAGTCGCGGTTCGGATCGAACGTCAGCGGGAGACCGGCTTCGGCCGCCTGCTCGACCATCCGTTGGCCGTGCTGGAGCGCGTGCAGATCGCTGCCGCAGATGCCGCACGCCTTGACCCGAACCAGCGCGTCGCCCGCGCCGGCGACAGGGTCGACGGTATCGGCGACTCGGAGAGTGTTGGTCTGGGCGATCGCGGCGCGCATTGGCGAAGTCTCGCGCGCGCACGTCGTTGGGTGAGCCGGTACGGTGCGCGAATGATCATGTACAACATTCGGATCCGCGCGCGGCCGGGGCGGCGAGACGACCTCCTCGCCCTGCTCGGCGACCTCGCGGCCGAAGCGGAACGCGAGCCCGGAACCCTGCTGTACCTGTTCAACGTCGTCGACGACGACCCCGATCTCGTCGTGACCTACGAGTTGTTCGCAGACGCCGAGGCACTCGCCGCCCACCAGGCCTCCACGATCATGGCGTCGGTGATGCCCAAGTTCGGCGATCTGGTGGCCGAGGTCGACGCCAAACGCGGCGCGCCGGCGTTCGGCAAGGGCCTGCCGCCGCGCGCGTGATCACTCCGCGAGCAACGCGTCGACCGCGAGCATCGCCCTCGCGATCGCGCGCTCGTACCCCTCGTCCTCGATGCGCGGACCGACCATCTCGATCTCGTACGCGCCGGCATAGCCCGCGCGGTCGAGAGCTCGGAGCAGGCGGCGAAGCGGAATGTCGCCGTCGCCGGGCACCGCGCGGTCGGGGGTGGCCAGCGAACCCACGACGAAGTCCGAGAGCTGCACGTGCACGATCCTGCTGTCATGGAGCAGCTCGTCGATCCCACGTTCGGCCCAGCACGAGCTCAGCTCGGCGGTTACGCCCGTGTCGAGCATCGCCGCCAGGTCAACCGCGTCCGCGAGCCTGTGCACGAACGACAGATCGACGCGCAGGGATCCAGTGTTCTCGAGTGCCACGCTCACACCGTTGGCGACGGCGTGCGCACGCACGGACGCGGTCGCTTCGGCGAGCGCAGCGGCCGCATCGTCCCAGGCGAGCTGCCACGCGGCACCGGTGGTCAGCACGAGCGACCATGGGGCGAACCCAGCGAACGCGTCGATCGCCGCGTGCCAACGCTCCGTCGTCGCCTGCCACGACGCCGGATCGTGCAGGTCGAGCCAACCGCACTCCACGAAGTTGCTCACGCTCCGCCCGTCGTCGGCCGTCGCCTGCGCCGCAGCTTCGAGGCCGTGCTCCTCGCACTTGCGCAGCGACAGCCCGACGCGATCGACGCCGAGCCGATCCCACAGGGCACGATCCGCGTCGAAGGGCTGGCGCCACGACGACACCGCGCTGACGCTCACCCGCGGGTCCATTGCCCGACACTGGCACAATCTGCACTGGCACGATCGGCACCGGCACAAGCACCGGCCTCGCGCTTGACCGCGCGGTCAAGAGAGGGGAAGGCTCACGCGATGGCCATCGACTTCACGCTCAGCCCCGAGCTCGAGAAGATCCGTGCGCAGGTGCGCGACTACATCGACACGGTCGTCAAGCCCCTCGAAGCGGAGATCCGGGAGGAGGACCGAGGCAGCCTCATCCACGCCATCATCGAGATGCGTCAGGAGGCACAGGCGCGCGGGCTGTGGTGTCCGCACATGCCCGAGGAGTGGGGCGGCATGGGCCTCGGACACGTCGAGCTCGCCATGGTGCAGGCTGAAGCTGCCCGCACTGGCTTCGGGCCGTTCGCGCTCAACTGCCAGGCACCCGACGAAGGCAACATGCACACGTTGCTGCACTGGGGAACCGACGAGCAGAAGGAGAAGTACCTGCGACCGCTGTGCAACGGCACCGCGCGCAGCTGCTTCGCGATGACCGAGCCCGAGGTCGCCGGCTCCGACCCGACCCTCATCCAGACGCGTGCGTACCCCGACGGTGACGAGTGGGTCATCAACGGGCACAAGTGGTTCATCTCGGGTGCGCGGCGGGCGAACTTCGCGATCCTCATCTGCCGCACCGAGGACAACCCCGACCTGCCGCAAGCTGCCAACACGGCGTTCATCATCGATCTCCCGAGCGACGGTTGGAACGATGTGCGCGAGGTCGAGACGATGCACGGCTCGACGGGTCACAGCGAGATCGTCATCGAGGACCTGCGCGTGCACGATGATCAGATGCTCGGCGGTCGCGGTCAGGGCCACCTGCTCGGTCAGTACCGGCTCGGTCCGGCGCGGCTCGCGCATTGCATGCGTTGGATCGCCCAGGCCGAGATGGCGCTCGAGATGATGGTCGACCGTTCGTTGAACCGGTTCAGCCACGGATCGTTGCTCGCGGAGAAACAGGGCATCCAGTGGATGATTGCCGACAGCACCATCGAGCTCTACCAGTGCAAGCTGATGGTGCTGCACGCCGCCTACAAGATCGATCGCAAGGAGCCGTTCACCTCCGAGGTCTCCATGGCGAAGCACTTCGTCGCGAACTCTCTCAACCGCATCATCGATCGCGCGATCCAGGTCCACGGCGCTCTCGGCTACAGCACCGATACTCCGCTCGCGAACATGTTCCAGCACGCGCGCTGGGCACGCTTCGCAGACGGCGCCGACGAGATCCACCTCATGCGCACTGCCCAGCGCACGATCGCAGCGTTCAAGGACACGGGCAGCGTGAACACCGCTACCGGCAGCCTGCCGCTCTGAGGTCGGCGCGGCGGTAGCCCATGGATTCGGCGTGCCCGTAGATTGGGCGTGCCCGTAGATTGGGCGCGCCCGTAGATTGGGCGCGATGGACGACTCGCCCGTATGGCAACCCGAGCTCGACGAGCTCGCGCGCCGCACCGCGCTCGCACGCCGCATGGGTGGCGAGGAGAAGGTCGAGAAGCATCGCTCGCTCGGCAAGCTGCCCGTTCGGGAACGCATCGACGCGCTGCTCGACCGCGACACCTTTCACGAGCTCGGCGCGCTGACCGGGCGCGCCAGCTACGACGAACACGGCAATCTCGTCGACCTGACGCCGGCGAACTTCGTGATGGGCCGTGGTCGCATCGGTGGTCGCACCGTCGTCGTCGCCGGTGACGACTTCACGGTGCGCGGTGGCGCAGCGGATGCCTCGATCTTCCAGAAGCAGGTGCACGCCGAGCGGATGGCGCACGACCTGCGCGTGCCGATCGTGCGGCTCGTCGACGGGTCGGGTGGCGGCGGCAGCGTGAAGACCCTCGAGACCGAGCGACGCAGCTTCGTGCCGTTCAATCCCGGCTGGGACTGGGTCGTCGCGAACCTCGCGGCCGTCCCGACGGTGAGCCTGTGCCTCGGCAGCGTCGCCGGTCTCGGCGCCGCGAGGGTCGTGACGAGCCATTACTCGGTCATGGTGCAGGGCTCGTCGCACCTCTTCGTCGCGGGTCCGCCGGTCGTGAACCGCCTCGGCATCGAGGAGGTCGACAAGGAGCAGCTGGGCGGCAGCGCGATCCACACGCGCAACGGCACCGTCGACGACGAGGTCGCCTCCGAGCACGACGCGTTCGAGCGGGCACGACGGTTCCTCGACTACCTGCCGAGCTCGATCCACGAGCCGCCACCGCGCGCCGACCCGACCGACGATCCGCACCGACGCGACGAGTCGCTGCGGAGCGCGATCCCTCGAGATCGCCGCCGTGTGTACAAGGTGCGAGACATCATCGGTTCTGTCGTCGACCGCGACAGCTTCTTCGAGATCGGCCGAAGGTGGGGTCGCTCCGCGGTCGGTGGCCTCGCCCGGTTCGACGGCTGGCCCGTCGCGATCCTCGCAAACGATCCGTACCACTACGCCGGCGGTTGGACGGCCGACGCGAGCCGCAAGGTGGAACGATTGATCGACCTCGCCGATACGTTCCGGCTGCCGGTGGTGCACCTCGTCGACAACCCGGGCTTCGTCATCGGCACCGAGGCGGAGCTCGCGGGAACGATCCGGCACGGCGCGCGCGCCCTCGCGGCCGTCTACCAGGCGACCGTTCCCTGGTGCTCGGTGATCTTGCGCAAGGTGTACGGCGTCGCCGGCGCCGCCCACCAGGATGCGAGCAAGCTCAGTCTGCGGATTGCGTGGCCGTCGGGGAACTGGGGCAGCCTCCCGCTCGAGGGTGGCATCGAAGCCGCGTACAAGGCGCAGCTCGAAGACGCCGCCGACCCGGTCGCGCTGCGAGCCGAGATCGAGGCGCGCCTCAGCCGGAGCCAGAACCCGTTCAAGACGGCCGAGGCATTCCTGATCGAGGAGATCGTCGACCCAGCCGACACCCGCCCGTTGCTGTGCGAGTTCGTCGAGCTCGCCGCTCCCCTGCGCGCGGGCGGCGAGCTCCGGCCGCGGCGCCCCTGAGCCCCTCGAGACCGATCGGCCAGAGACCGATCGGCCAGAGATCCATCCGACAGACTCTTCGGTTCAAGCCTGCGGCTGCCGATGCACGGTGATGCGTCGCCCGCGGGCTGGGACGAGCGCAGTGGCCCTGCTGCTGCCGCTGTTGATCGTCGTGATCGTTGCTTTCGCCTGGGTCTTCGCGGAGTCGCAGGACGAGCGCAGCGAGACCGCGCAGCTCGCGCGCGGCACCGTGGCCGCCGACCTCCTCCAGGATGTGCAGGGCCAGCTCGCGACGGAGATCTCCTACCTCGGTGCGCTCGGGGCGCTCGACGAGCCCTGGCCGGCCGTGCTCGAGTACCAACGGCTGACGCTCGACCAGCTCGCGACGACGTTCGAGCGGTCCGAGCTCATCGACATCGCTCGCCGGGCCGATCATGAGGGTGCCCAGGCATACCGGTTGCTCGCGAAATCCGGGGTGCGCGCACCTGCGGGCGCGCAACGCGCGTTCCAGACGGTCGACGAGACGTTTTTCTCGGAGTTGGAATCCGGCGACCCTCTCGCGAGCGGCCGCCAACCGACGATCGAGGCCGCCACCTACGGCGCAGCGTGGGACTGGCTGCTGGCGCGGTACCAGGGTGCACAGGACCGCAGCCGCGACGCACAGCGCGCGCTCGTCGACCGGTCGGCCGACAGCACGCCGCCATGGCGGCACCCGGCAGTTCTCGGGCTCGCGCTCGGCGTGTTCGCCCTCGGTATCGCAATCGCGTTCGCGTTCCGGATGATCGTGCTCCGCGCGCTGCATCGCGTGGAGCAAGAGCGCGACGACCGTGCCGAGCAGGCCGCGCGCTTGCGAAGAGTGCTCGATGCGGTGCGGGAGTTCGCGGCCGTGCTCGACGGTGACCAGCTCGCGGCACGGATCGTCGAGCAGGCTGCGATCACGGCGAACGGAGACTTCGCCGCGTTGTTCCGTGTGGTCGGCCCCCAGCTCGTGCCACTCGCGGCCGGCGGTGTGGCGACCGAATGCTCCGACGCCACAGGGTTGCTCACCAGGGTCATCGACGGCGGTCGCTCGGCGCGGGCGGTCATCACGGCCGAACCCGGGCTCTTGCTGGCGGGCACCACCAGCCTCGTGGCTGCGCCCCTCACGTCGCACGGCCGGGTGGTCGCCGTCGTCGTGGCCGGCCGCTACGCCGTCGAGCTCGCCTCTGAGGACGACGAAGCCGCGCTCACGCTGCTCGCGACCTGCGCGGCGCCTGCGCTCGACGCGGCGAGGGAGCACGGTGACGTCGCGACGCTCGCGACGATCGACCCACTGACCGGGCTGCACAACAAACGTCGCCTCGAGCACGACCTCGGCGCGGCGCTGGAGCACGGCCAGCGAGCGCAACGCCCGACCGCGTTGATGATGATCGACGTCGACCACTTCAAGCGTTTCAACGACACGTACGGCCATCCAGAGGGCGATCGTGCCCTCCGCCGGATCGCCGCGGTTGTCCGCGCGTGCGTCAGGGAGCCCGACACCGTGTATCGCTACGGTGGCGAAGAGCTGTGTGTGCTGCTCCCGGGTGCGCAACTGCTCGACGCGCTCACGGTCGCGGAACGGATTCGGGCGTCGGTCGCCCACGACGACGATGCCGACGGGCAGACGACGGTGTCGATCGGAGTCGCCCACACGCTCGACGGCAACCACGCGTCGCTGCTGCAACGCGCGGACGAGGCGCTGTACGCCGCCAAACGCGGCGGCCGCAATCGCGTGGAGCACGCAACGGTATAGCCGCCTCACAATCGCAGGGCTGGTATCCCTAAGACTCTGGCGTCCCTACACTCACGGGCATGAAGTTCTGGCCGACGCCCGATCATTGGTCGGTGTCGATACCCCTCGAGACATCGCACCCGCGTCTGTCGATTCTGCGCGAACGGGGCGTCGCCTCGCTGTCGGACGCGCCCTTCACGGTTCCCGAGCACGAGTACACCGATCTCGAGTACATGGACTGGAAGAGCGGCGGCGACACCAACTTTGCGCCGATCGCGACGATGGACGGCGCACTCGACTGCCGCGGGTTCTGGAACGCGGGCCAAGAGCGCGCCGACAAGAACGCCGTGTTCACGACGAACGCGGAGCGCTGCCCGACGTTGCGCGACTACGTCCGCGGCGTCGGCGCGAACTTCGGGCGTGTCCGCACGATCAAGCTCGAAGCGCAGGATCGCGACACGGCGATCCGCAGCCTTCATCGTGACGACAACAACCGGTTCAACCCCGACGACAGCGGCTGGGTCGTGCGGTCGTGGCTGGAGCTCACCGACAACCCCGAGAGCTACATGCTCTTGATGGACTCCGGGGCCGACGGCTTGCCCGACCCGGCAACGGAGCTGCGCATGCCGCTGCACGCCGGAGCGCGGTTCCTCGTCGACACGCAACGTCTCTGGCACGTCGTCGTGCATCCCGGCGACGCGCCCCGATACGCGCTCATCGTCTCGTTCGAGAGCGGCCCCACCCTCGAAGCCTGGGCCGCGGCTAACACCCCTGCGCGGTGACGAGGTCGGTGGCGCGCTCGCGCCAGGCGGGGTAGTCGGCCTTGCCGTTCGGCGCTCGCAACGTGCTCTCGACAACGAGCACGTGCCTGGGCGCCTTGAACGCAGCAAGTCTCGCCTTGACGTGCTCGCGCAATGCCTCCGGCGCGACGTTCACGTCGCTCAACTCCACGACCGCGGTGATCGCCTCGCCAAACCGATCGTCGGGGACGCCAACGACGATCGCATCGCGCACGGCGGGGTGCGTCTTCAGCGACTCCTCAACCTCCTCTGGATAGACCTTCTCGCCGCCGGTGTTGATGCACACCGAGCCCCGGCCGAGCAACCGCAGCGTCCCGTCGGTCTCGATCGTGGCGTAGTCGCCCGGGATCGAGTACCGCTCGCCGTCGATCACACGGAACGTTCGGGCCGTCTTCGCCTCGTCCTTGTAGTAGCCGAGCGGCTGCGGTCCGCCGACCGCGACGAGCCCGACTTCGCCGCTGCCCGGTTCCACGTCGCGGCCGTCCTCGGTGACGACACGGGCGCGGTCGCCCAACTTGAACTTGGCAGTCGTCGCGACGTCGCCCTTCTTCGACTCCGAGCCGCCCATCCCGAACGCTTCGGACGACGCGAACCCGTCGCCGAGCGTCGCGTTCGGCATGAACTCGAGGAGTCCTTCCTTGACGGGCTGGCTCCACATCACACCGGCCGAGGCCACGAGCCGGACGTGCTCGAGGTTCCAACGGTCGGGCTCGGCGAGCAGCGCGGTCAACAACGGCTTGGCGAAGGCATCACCGACGATCGAGAGGCCGAAGCACCGTTCGCGTTCCACGACGTCGAGGCACTCGACGGCATCGAAGCTCTTGCCGGCGAGCAAGACGTTCGTCCCACCGATGCGCAGCGCGGCGATGCCCATGGTCATCCCGGTGCCGTGCATGAGCGGGCTCGCGGGCATGAGCGCCAGCGACAGCTTGTCGGCGCGCGCCCGCACGTGGTCGTAGTCGGGCTCGGCAGGATCGATCGGCGTGCCGCTGTTCGAGTGCGCATAGAGGTCGCGCTGTCGCCACATCACGCCCTTCGGCATGCCCGTCGTTCCACCGGTGTAGATGAAGATCTGATCGTCGCCGCTGCGCGTCCACGGAGCAGCGACGCGCAACGGTGAAGCGGCCGCGCGGATCTCGTAGGGCACCGCCCAATCGGGGCAGGGGTGCGTGCCGTCGTCGACGTGCAGCCAGAACCGCACGTCGGGAGCGCGGAGGCGCGCCTCGTCGGCGAGCGGGGTGTACTCGCCGTGGAACACGACCGCGATCGCGTCGGCGTTCGTCCACAGGTAGACCAGTTCCTCGACGCCGTAGCGGTAGTTCGTGTTCACCGGAACAGCGCTGATCTTCAACGCTCCGAAGAACGTCTCCATGTATTCCGGGGCGTTGCGGAGGTAGATCGCGACCTTGTCGTCGCGCTCGGCCCCGTGCTCGAGCAGCGTGAGGGCGAGCCCGTCGGCCCGGGCGTCGAGCTCGCGCCAGGTCGATCGTCGATCCCCCTGCACCTGCGCGGTCGCCTCCGGGATGGTGTCGGCGATCGCCTCCCACACGTCGGCGTAGTTCCATCCACGCTCGGCCCGGCTCATCGCCGCCGCACCGTAATGTCCCGGCAATCGCTGTGTGTCCCACTGAACGCCGGCATACCGCCATCCGATGGGACACGCAACACTCACTGAGGCAGCTACGCGGCCTTGAGGTCGTCGATCACCTTCGCCCAGCGGTCGGGATCGGACTCGTACGGCGCGTAGAACGACATCCGGTCGACGATGCCGCCGTAGCGGCGCTTCAGTTCTTCGCCGACGCCTTCGGGTTCCGCGACCACGGCGAACGTATGGAGGATCTCGTCGTCGACGAGCTCGCCCATCTCCGCCCACTTGCCCTGCTTCGACAGGGAGTTCAGCTCCGGTTGCAGGTCACCCCAGCCGTGGAGGTCGAGCACGCCGCGATACGCGGGTGTCGAGCCGTAGAACCCGATCTGGCGGCGTGTCGCGACCTTGGCTGCCTCGACCTCACGCTCGGTCGTGCCGGTGACGACGAACAGCGGGCCCGAGACCTCGAACGAGGAGCGCTCGCGTCCGGCGCGTGCAAGCCCGCGCGCGACGGCGGGCAGCGTCACCTCGCGCACGTACCGTTCGGTCGTGAACCCGTGGATGAGGATGCCGTCGCACACCTCCCCGGCGACCTCGGTCATCTTCTCGCCGACGGCCGCGAGGTACACCTTCGGTGCACCGAACTCGTTGCGGCCGGGGTTGAAGAAAGGCGTCATGAGAGTGTGCGTGTAGAAGTCGCCGCGAAAGTCGAGCTTCGTACCGTCCTGCCAGCTCGACCAGATCGCCCGCATCGCCATCACGAACTCTCGCATCCGCGGCGCGGGGTGCGACCACGGCATCGAGAAGCGCTTGGTGATATGCGGCTGGATCTGGCTGCCGAGCCCCAGCATCATCCGACCCCGCGAGAGGAGGTTGAGGTCCCAGGCCGTGCTCGCCGTCGTCATCGGGCTGCGCGCGAATGCCACCGCGATTCCGGTGCCCAGCTGCACCCGTTCGGTGTGCTCGGCCGCGATGGCGAGCGGCAAGAAGGGATCGTGGCTGGTCTCGGCGGTGTTGATCCCGTCGTACCCGAGCTCCTCGAGGGCCCGGGCCCGCGATCCCAGCGTGGCGGGAGTATCGCTCGGACCGCCGCCCAAACCGGTGTCGATCTTCATGTTCGGGCATCCTACGAGTGGCTCCGCGAACGTGTCCCACCGCACCTGTATGGTCAACTCATGGAGTCGGGAGCGCAAACCGCCGGCCCGGAAATGGTGCCGGAACGAGCAGGACCCGAGACCCCGTGGCGCGAGCCGTACTCGCTCTCGCCCAGCTCGATGGGCGCGTTCACGGCGTGCCCGCTCGCGTTCCGGTTCGCGTACGTGCAGCGCTTGCCGGAGCCGCCCTCGGCGCCGGCGAGCAAGGGCACGCTGGTGCACCGCGCCCTCGAGCGATTGCACACGCGACCCGCCGCGCAGCGCACCCTCGAAGCGGCGCTCGACGACCTCGCCGTCGCGGGGCACGAGCTCGAGTCGCATCCCGAGTTCGCGGGCCTCGAGCTCGCGGGCGGCGAATGGGACGACTTCCTCGCCGACGCCGCGGCCTACGTGCGGCGCTACTTCGACCTCGAGGACCCGACGGTGGTCAACGCGATCGGCCTCGAGCTCAAGCTCGAGGCCGCTGTGGAATCGTCGGGACCGGTGCGGCTGCGGGGCATCATCGACCGTCTCGACCTCGACAGCGACGGTGAGCTGATCGTGACCGATTACAAGACCGGCACGACACCGAGCGAACGTTGGGAGCAGCGGAGCCTCGCCGGCGTGCATCTCTACGCGCTCCTGTGCGAGCAGAACTTCGGTCGTCGCCCGAAGGCCGTGCAGCTCCTCTACCTTTCGAAACCCGAAGCCATCGTCTCGATCCCCACCGACTCCACGGTCCGCGGTGTCGAGGTGAAGTCCGTCGCTCTGATGCGCGCGGTCAAGCGGGCATGCGAACGGAACGACTTTCGCCCCCGGCCGGGTCCACTGTGCGACTTCTGCAGCTTCCGCGAGTTCTGCCCGAGCTTCGGCGGCGATCCCACGATCGCGCCGGTCGTGCTGCAAGAACGTGCCCGGACGGCCGCGGGCCAACCGCCGCTCCCGCTCGCTACCGTCTGACCCGGTGCCTGCCCACGCTGGGATCTCCGGCAACCCTGGGATCTCCGGCAACCCTGGGATCTCCGGCGGTGCTGGGCTCGCCGGCGGTGCTGGGCTCCTCGGGACGGTCGAGGCATTCGATCAGGCGGTCGAGCGCGTGGTCGACCGGCTGCGCACGCCGCTCCTGGATCATGTGATGTACGCGCTGTCGAGTGCCGCGGACCACTCGATCCTGTGGCACGCCGTCGGCGCGGCGCGCGGGGTTCGGCAGCGATCACTCGCTCCGGTCCGCCGCCTCTCCAAGATCCTCGCGGTCGAGAGCGCGCTCACGAACGGCCCGGTGAAGTTGCTGTTCAGCCGCGTCCGTCCCGAACGGCCGGCGGAGCGCGAGGGCGAGGCGCTGCCGTACGGATTGCGTGTGCCGATCACGAGCTCCTTCCCGTCGGGTCATGCCACCTCTGCGTTCTGTGCGGCGACCGTGCTCGCGGAGGACGGTCACGCCATCGGCTGGTACGGCCTCGCGACGTTCGTCGCGATGTCGAGGATCTACGTCCGCCTCCACCACGCGTCCGATGTCGTCGCCGGCGCCGCGTTCGGCGTCGCGCTCGGCGCGGTGCTCCGCCGGCTGATCCGCTGAGCGCTGGTCCACTGAGGTCTGGGCCCCCGCGGCCTGGTCCGGTGCGTCAGGATTAGCCTCCCGCCATGACACGATCGATCGGCATCACGTTCGACTACCGCTGACCGTTCGCGCGCAACGCGCACGAGGCCGTGGTCACGGCCGTTCGAGGCGGCAGGCTCGATATCGACTGGCAGTTCCTCGCGTTCTCGCTCGATCAGGTCCACGTCGCGGAGGGTGAGGCACCGGTGTGGGACCGGCCCCAGGGTGAACGAGGCTCGGGGATCCTGGCCCTCGAGTGGGGCGTTGCGGTGCGCGACGGCTTCCCGGAAAGCTTCTTCGCCGCGCACGAGGCGCTGTTCGCGATCCGGCACGACCATGGCAAGCGCCTGCACGAGGAGCCGAACCTGCGCGAGGCGATCTCGGGTGTCGGGCTCGATCCCGACGTGATCGCCGAGGAGGTGGCCAGCGGGCGGCCGTTGCAGACGATCGCGCGCGAGCACGACGACGCGGTCGATCGCTACGGCGTCTTCGGCGTGCCGACCTTCATCGAGCACGACGGCGCGACGTTCGTTCGATTCATGGAGCGCAACCACGTCGACGACCTCGCTCGGTGCCTCGATCTGCTCGACTGGACTCGCTTCAACGAGTTCAAACGGACGCGGGTGCCGCGGTGAGCTCGGCGGCGCGTGCCCGGTGACCACTTTGCGTGAACACACCGCGGCTCGCGAACCTGGCCGGGTGCGGATGTCCGATGCCGAGGCGATCATGTGGGCGGTCGAGAAGGATCCCGCGCTCCGCTCCGACTTCTGCAACCTCTCCGTGCTCGACACGCCGCCCGACCCCGACCGGCTCCGCGAGAAGATCGAGGACGCGCTCATCGGCATCCCCCGGCTCGCCCAACGGGTCGTGAGCGCGCCGCTTCGCCTCGCACCGCCCGAATGGGTCGACGACCCGGGGCTCGATCTCGAGTACCACCTCCGGCACGTGGCGTTGCGAGAGCCGGGCGACACCCGCGCCCTGCTCGACCTGTGTGCCGACCTGGCCGAATCACCCTTCGATCGCAGCCGGCCGCTGTGGGAGTTCACGATCATCGAAGGCCTCGACGACGGGCGTGTGGCGATGCTCCAGAAGCTCCACCACACGATCACCGACGGTGTCGGCGGCCTCAAGCTGTCGCTCGCGCTCGTCGACTTCGAGCCCGATCCCGAGCGGCAAGAGGCCGCGGCGCGCGAGGCGTCGGTCGGGGGCTCGTCGTCGCCGCTCGGCGTGGCTCGCAGCGCGGTGGTCGACGCCGCCACCCGCCAGCTCCATCTCGCGAAGCAGACGGTCGGGAGCGCGGCCCGGCTCGCAACGCACCCGCTCCAAGTGCCCGGCGCGATCGGGGATGCGGCCCGGCTCGCCGGTTCGGTGCGCCGTCAGGTGCTCGTCACGGAGGCGGCACACAGCGACCTGCTCGCAGAGCGGTCCCTCCGGCGGCACTTCGAGCTGCTCGCGGTCCCCCTCCCCGCGATGCGCGAGGCGGCACGCGCGTTCGGCGGCAGCATCAACGACGCGTTCGTCACCGCCATCGCGGGCGCACTCGGGAGCTACCACGCACGATCGGCGAGCGACACCGCCGACCTGCGAATGGCGATGCCGGTCAGCACGCGAGAGCGCGGCGATCACGGCGCCAATCGTTTCGCGCCGCTGCGCATCATGGTTCCGATCGCGCCGCCCGAGGTGCTCCCGCGTTTCGCGACGACCCGCGCCGCGCTCGACGCGGCCAAGCACGAACGCGCGCTCGGGTCGATCGATCGCCTCGCCGGCTTCGCGTCAGGGCTCCCGACATCACTGCTCGTCGCCTTCACTCGTGCGCAGGCGCGCACGATCGACTTCGCGACCTCGAACCTTCGCGGCAGCCCGGTGCCGCTCTACCTTGCCGGCGCTCGCATCCGCGCGAACTGGCCGCTCGGTCCGCGCACGGGCTGCGCGCTCAACGTCACGATGATGTCGTACTGCGACGAGTGCCACCTCGGGTTCAACGTGGATCCCGCAGCCGTGACCGACATCGACGCGTTCATGGACTGCGTTCGCGACTCGTTCGACTCGCTGTTCGCGGCGGCCTGACCCGCCTGACCGCCCAGTGAAGCGCCCGCCCAGTGAAGCGCTCGCTCAGTGAAGTGCGCGGTGGTCCGGTCCGTTGATGACCTCGGACCACTCCTCCGCGAGCGGATCGAGCCAGGTGCGGTGCGCACAGGATGTATCGACGTCCTCGACGTACAGGTGCAGCGTCGGTGCCTCGTCGGCGAGCTCGCCGAGCGCGTTGCCCACCGGATGAGGAGGGCTGGCGTCGAGCAGCTCGACGAGCGCGACGGCTGCGAGCACGCGACTCCGGCAACCCAGGCAGGCGGAGATCGTCGCGTTCTCGAGTCCCCCGGTCGTTGCCCACAGCCGATCGGCGTCGTCGGGTTCCAGCACGATCTCTGCGCCGGCGTCGTCGCAGAACCGCAAGGCCGAGCGGGCCGTGTCGTCGGCCGCGCCTTCCATGCGCCGACAGTATCGGCCAGGCCCAGATTCGCCAGGCCCAGATTCGCCGTGCCCAGATTTCGCCGGGCCGAGAGGGCCGGCTCAGATCGGCCGGCCGGCGAAACCCGGCAGAGTGTGAGCCGGGAACCCGACGTCGGCTTCGTTCGTCAGATCTGCCACACGCCTGTCGAGGAGCACTCATGCCGAACGATCAGATCCCCGAGGTTGTCGAGCTGAGCACCGAGCCGCAGGGGCGCGAGCGATCGCGGGTCCGGTCGGCCATCGCCGCGATCCTCGCGGTCGGGCTCAGCGCGGGTGCGCTTGCGGTGCTCGCGTCGGCAGACGGCGACGGTGGCCGGCCCGTGCCACTCGCGCTGTCCGGTCCCGCGAGCGCCAGCGGGTCGGAGGCGGCTGCACGAGACGACGACAAGACCGGCGACGCGCTCATCTATCCTGGCGTCGAGTACCGGTACACGCTCGGCGGCGCGCTCGGCGACCTCGGCGATGCCGCACCGGTGTACCGCCTGCGCGCCGCGGCGATGGACGCCGATCGGGTGGCGGCCATGGCCGAGGCGCTCGGCATCGATGCGCCGGTGCGCACGATCGAGGGCGGCGGTTGGGAAGCAAGCGACGACTCGCGCACGCTCATGGTGAGCGGCGACGCGACGGGTTGGTACGTGTCGGTGTGGAATGGCCCGAGCGTCACGCGCCCAGACGATGGTTCCGTCGATGGTTCCGTCGATGGTTCAACGGGCGACAGCTCGGGCTCCGGCTCGCAAGGTTCCACGGATGGCGGCGACGACGTCGTGCCAGGCGACCCGACCGTCGAACCGATCCCTGAGCCGAAGCCGATCGCCGAACCCGAGCCGATCGCCGAACCGGAAGACCTTCCGGATGCCAACGCGGCTCGCCTGATCGCCCATGACCTCCTCGACGCGCTCGGCGTGCTTGCCGGCGACGACTGGGAGCTCGAGGTCGTGGACGGCACGATGATGGGTATCGCGGTCGCGTGCCCCGCCGACGGCGACTGCCCCGTTCCGTCCGACGACGAGGTCGTCGTGCTGAGCCGTTCGGTCATCGCACGTCGCATCGTCGACGGCCACCCTGTGTTCGGGCTCGAGTGGTACGTCGAGGTCGGCGACCACGGCGTCGTGCAATCGGCGGGCGGCATCCTCGCCGACATCGAGCGCGTCGCCGACTACCCGTTGCGCAGCACGACCGACGTCTACGACGACCTCACCAGCGGCGACGCGTACGGGGGGCCCGTGCCGCTCGGCGCTGCGGAGACCAAGTCGGCAACCGGCATCGACATCGCAGCATGCCCGCCCGACGCGGGGTGCGAGGCACCCGACTGCATCGACTGCCCGGAGCCGCAGATCGTCGAGATCACCGTGAACGACGTGAGCCTCGGCGCGCAGGTCTGGTATGCGGCCGACGAGCAGGGCAACCCGGTGCAGTACATCGTCCCCACGTATCACTTCACCGGCCGGTTCGCTGACGGCACGGACTGGAGCATCGATCTGCTCGCCATCGCCGAGGAGTACGTGACTCCCCCGACGCCCGAGCCGGACCCGGACCAGCCCGTCCCCGAGCCCGGGGTGGACGATCCCAGCACCGGCAAGCCGGAACCGACGGTCGAGGAACCTGACCCGACCGATCCTGACCCGACCGATCCTGGCCAGGCTCCGGCCTTCGATCCGATGGCGGATCTCGCCGTCGGCGACGCGGTGCCGTTGACGCTGGACCTCAACTACCACTGCGGCGTGACGTTCGTGCAGTTCGACGCCCGGTGGTGGGACGCCAGCCCGCCGTGGCCGGGTTCGGGTGGCGGCAGCCCCCACGTCGACGAGATCGACGGCAAGCTGGCACTCGTGAGCGACGACGGGGCGACCTGGTCCAACGGAGCCGGGGTCGACCTCAGTTTCGTTCCCCATGCCGGCGAGCTCGACGAGACGCTGCTCATGTGTGCCTGATCCATAGTCACCCCGTGAGGCCATAATCACCCCGTGAGGCCATAATCACCCCGGTGCGGGCGGTGACGACGATCGGCGACAACCGGGTCGACGTGCGTGAGCACGCGGCGCCCGAGCCGGGTCCTGGCGACGTGCGCGTCCGCGTGCACGGCGCCGGGCTCAACCGTGCGGATCTCATCCAACGGCTCGGGCTCTATCCCGCGCCGCCCGGATCACCCCCCGACATCCCAGGCCTCGAGTTCGCCGGCGTGGTCGACGCGGTGGGTGCGGGAGCGGCGTTCGCGATCGCTGATCGAGTGTTCGGCATCGCGGGCGGCGGCGCGCAGGCCGAGCTGCTCGTCGTCCCGGCCGAGCACTGTGCTCGAGTGCCGGGCCACCTCGACCTCGTCGCGATGGGCGGCGTGCCGGAGGCGTTCGTCACCGCGCACGACGCGATGGTGACACGCGCGCGATTGCGGCGCGGCGAGTGGGTGATGATCCACGCCGTGGGGTCGGGCGTCGGCACCGCGGCGCTGCAGCTCGCCAAGGCACTCGGCGGTCGCGTCGTAGGGACCGCGCGCACACAGGAGAAGCTCGAACGGTGTCGCGCGCTCGGCCTCGACGTCGCGATCGTTCCGCCCCGGCGCCCAGCTCGGCCGGACGGTACTGACGATGGCACGCTCGACGTCGGCGGGCTCGCCGAGCTCGCACGCGCGGCGACGGACGGCGGCGTCGATGTCACCCTCGATCTCGTCGGCGGCGACTACGTGACCGCCAGCGTGCTTGCTGCCGCGCCGAAGGGCCGGATCGTGCTCATCGGAACTCTCGCTGGTGGTCGCGCCGACCTGCCGATCCTCTCGGTCATGCAGCAGCGGATCGAGATCCACGGCACGGTGTTGCGTCCTCGCGATCGCGCCGAGAAGGCATCCGCGACGACAGCGTTCGTCGACGACGTGGTCCCGTTGCTCGCCGGCGGCACCGTGGAGCCGGTGATCGAGGCCGTGCTGCCGCTCGCCGACGCCGGCGCGGCATACGACCTGCTCGCGTCGGACGCGACGTTCGGCAAGATCGTGCTCGACTGCCGCTAGCAACGAAACCGGGGCATGATCAGGCGTCACTGGCAGGACGAAAGGATTCCCGTGGAAGATGTCGTCATCATCGAGGCCGTGCGGTCGCCGCTCGGGCGCCGCAACGGTGGGTTGTCATCCGTGCACCCCGCGGATCTGCTTGCCGCCGTGCAGCGCGAGGTGATCGAGCGCAGTGGGATCGACCCGGTCGAGGTCGGTCAGGTCGTCGGTGGTTGTGTCAGCCAGGTCGGCGAACAGACCTTCAACATTGCGCGCACGGCGTGGCTCGCTGCGGGGTTGCCCTTGACCGTGGCTGCGACGACAGTCGACGCGCAGTGCGGGTCGAGCCAGCAGGCGACAAATCTCGCGTTCGCGCTCGTGAAGTCGGGCGCGGTCGATGTTGCGCTGTCGTGCGGTGTCGAGTCGATGTCGCGGATCCCCCTCGGCGCCGCGATCCGGGGTGACTTCGGTCGACCGACCCCGAAGACCTACTTCGGACGCTACGAGATGACCAGCCAGTTCGAGGGCGCCGAGCGCATTGCCGAGAAGTGGTCGATCAGCCGTCGCGACTGCGACGAGCTCGGGCTCGAGAGCCAGATGCGCGCGCAGCGAGCGTGGTCGGAGGGACGGTTCGAACGCGAGGTTCTGGCGATCGACGCGCCGGACCTCGGCGAGGACGGCAAACCCACCGGTACGACACACCGCGTCGAACGCGACGAGGGGCTGCGAGAAACGAGCCTCGAGAAGCTCGGTCAGCTGAAGCCGGTCGCCCGCGAGGACGGTGTGCACACCGCCGGCACGTCGTCGCAGATCACCGACGGCGCAGCGGCGGTGCTGATGATGACGGCGTCGAAGGCCGAGCATCTCGGCGTGAAGCCGCGAGCGCGGATCGTCGACCACTGTCTGGTCGGCGTCGACCCTGTGCTCATGTTGACCGGACCGATCGACGCGACGCACAAGACGCTGCAACGCACCGGCCTCACGCTCGCCGACATCGACACGATCGAGATCAACGAAGCGTTCGCGTCCGTCGTGCTCGCCTGGGCGAAGGAGCACCGGCCCGACATGACCAGGGTCAACCCGAACGGCGGCGCCATCGCGCTCGGTCATCCGGTCGGCGCAACGGGCGCACGTCTCGTCACCACTGCCCTGCACGAGCTCGAGCGCATCGACGGTCGCTACGGGTTCGTGACGATGTGCTGCGGCGGCGGGCTCGGCACGGCCACGTTGATCGAGCGCACCTGAAGCGCCACAAGTTCGAGGCGATGAAGATCGAGGGCCTCGAGCCCGACGAGGGGTTGCTGATGTGGATGCCGGTCTCGTTCGCCGGATCGGCCGGAACGAGCGCGCGGGGCGCGTTCTCGCTCCGGCCGGCCAAGGTGCGGCGCGACGCCGTCGACGCGTGGGCGAGCGCAGCCGACGCGTGCGGATTCCCGTTCGTCGGCGGCGACATGGTCATGGGCATCAGCGACCAGCGTCGGATCCACGTGTGGCGCCCGCAGTTCCTGCTCGCCCGTCCCGGGCACCACCGCGGCTGGTTCCCGTGCGGACGCGTCGCGCAGGTGGGTGTCACCCGTCATGGCGCGGCCGTGCGGATGACGATGCTCATCGACGACGGGACGTTGGTCGGGGTCGAGTCGATGCGGTCTCGTCGTCTGCGGCGACTCGCGTCGCTCGTGAGCAGCCATGCACCGGACCGGTAGCCTCGAGCGATGACGTCGCTGGCGGAACGCCTCGGTCACGCGCCCCATGCGAAGCTGCTGGTCATCAACTGCGACGATCTCGGATCCAGCCGCGCTGCGAACGTCGCGATCTACCATGCGCTCCGCAAAGGGACGGCCACGAACGCCACCTTGATGGTCCCCTGCCCTTGGGCACGCGATGCGGCCCGGATGTACATGGGTGAAGACGTCGGCGTGCACCTCACCCTCACCTCCGAGTGGGACACCTACCGCTGGCCGCCGATCACACATTCACCGAGCCTGCTCGACGGCGACGGGGGCTTCCCGCGAACGATCGAGGACGTCTGGGACCACGCCGACATCGACGAGGTGCGGAAGGAGTGCAGAGCACAGATCGAGCGAGCGATCCTCTGGGGCTTCGACGTCACGCATCTCGATTCGCACATGGGAACCTCGCAGCTCAAGGCCGAGTTCTTCGACGTGTACCTCGAGATGGCGGTCGAGTTCCGGCTTCCGCTCCGCATGGCGGGCGCGAGCGCCGAGCGGATCATCGGCTTCCCGTATCGCAAGCTCGCCGCGGCCGAAGGTGTGGTGTTCACGGATCACTTCGTGTACTGCCCAGTTGGCGCACGCAAGACGATCGAGAAGACACTGTTCGACCTGCGACCAGGCGTGACCGAGATCTTCCTCCACCCCGCGGCCGACAGCGATGAGCTCCGCAATTCATATCCCGACTGGGACAAGCGAGTCGACGACTACTCGCTGCTGCGCGACCCGTTGTTCGAGCAACTGCTGGGGCGCGCAGGCGCCACGCTGGTCAGCTACCGCCAGCTGCGCGACATCCAGCGGTCCTCCCAACCATGAGGGAGGCGTCAATCGACCTCGGTATTCGAGGTCGATTGACGCACCGCCAGGCGGGGGAGGACGCGGAGGAGCGCGGCAAAGTCGCCGGCCATCTTGACCTGTCCTCGCATGAACCCGACCGAGAGGTCGAGATCGCCCGCTCGGTACGCTTCGGCGTCGGGCGGCGTGAACGTGAACACGACATCGGGATCGGGCGGGACATCGTCGAGCACGACGACCGCGTCGTCGACCGTCACCGCCCACGACTCGAGCGTTGTCTTGCCCTTCGCCACGACGAACGCCACCGAACAACTCATGAGCCGCGTTTCGCCGGCTCGCGGATACCGGCGAACAGATCGTGCTCGTGCTCACCAGAGCCGAGGTTCGCGGTATCGACGAGCGAGTGGACCAGGATGTAATCCTCCCACGGGTAGATGTCTCGCAGGAGCTCGTCGGGGAGCTTCATCCAGAAGCCGTCGGGCGCGACCTGCGTCGCGTGGGCGAGCAACGCGCCTCGACGCTGCGTCATGTAGTCGCCGATGTCGATCCTTGTCGTGAACCGATCATCGCGGTCTGGGAATTTCCCCTCGAACCAACGCTCGAAGGGGCTCTCCATCCCCTGATCGAGGTGGGCCTGGTGCAGCGCTCGCACACGCGCGAACGACCACGCCACGTAGTAGAGCTTCGACGGCTGCCATGGCTCACCGGCATCCGGGAACGCCTCCGGGTCCCCGGCGAGCGTGAAGGCCGGTTCGGAGATCTCGAACACGCGAATGTGATCTGGGTGCGGGTACCACTCCCGGTCTTCGTGGTAGGTGATGATCACCTGCGGGCGTTCGGCGCGGATGATCCGGACGAACCGCTCGACCGCTTCGTCGATCGGCGCATTCCAGAAGTTGTCGGGCCGCGCGTTCGCGTCCGTCTCGGGCATCCCCGAATCGCGGTACCCGAGCAGATGGCAGGCGTCGTAGCCGAGGATCCGGCAGCTCTCGGCCAGCTCTGCCATGCGGACCTCCTCGAGCCGCTCGCGCACTTCGGGTCGATCCATCGCCGGGTTCAGGATGTCGCCCTCCTCACCACCCGTGCAGCACACCAGGACGTTGCGCACGCCTTCGGCTGCGTACTTGGCAGTCGTTCCTGCGCCCTTCGAAGCCTCGTCATCGGGGTGGGCATGCACCTGGAGCAGGCAGAGCGGGGCGGGGGCGGCCATCACACGAGGCTAGGCGCCGGCGTCCGAATCACCTGAGGCGTCGCCGCGAGGAGGACGCAACGCGAACAGCTTCACTTCACCGATACCGCGGATTCGCCGCGTCCGCAGCGGCCGCCAGCGGAATCGCTCGTCGTCAACCAGCACATCGTGAATTCCGGCCGACGCGAGGACGGTACCGGGACGGGCTCGATTCGTGATCCGGCTCGCGAGGTTCACGATCGGGCCGAAGTAGTCGCCGTCGCGCGACAAGACCGACCCGAAGCTGATTCCCAACCGCACGGACGGCAACTCTTCGATCGTCCTCGCGCGGTCGAGCAGCGCCAAGGCGATCGACGCGACGGCGTCCGGCGGACCGACGAACATGATCTCGTCGCCGATCGTCTTGACGACGCGCCCACCGAGCTCGGCGACGGTGTCGAACGCGACGATCTCGAACTGGTCGAGGAGCTCTGCGAGCTGGCGATCGTCGAGCTCCTCGGCGAGCTCGGTGTAGCCGGAGAGGTCGGCAAACCCGATCGCCATCTCGACCGTGTTCCGCTCCGAGGGCCGCGTCAGCCTGCGCCATGCCGCAGCACGGAGTTGGAGCCGGTGCGCGTAGTCGATCAACCAGGCCAGATCGTCCCACTCGAAGCTGTCGAGCAGCGTGATCGCGGCCTGCTCGTCGTCGAGCCCTGCGTTGCGGAGATCGTCGAGCGCGTTCGCGAGCAATTCGGCCTCGTATGCCGCGATACGGGACAGCGCGGCGGACACGACCCGTGCCTGGCGCTCGGGTGTTTCGCGTTCGGGCCGGGCGGTGGCGATGGGGTCCCGGTTGACGCCGCGCAGGAGCCGGTGGATGGCATCAGCGTCGGTATCGGTGAACAGGGCGAGCCCGTCCGGGACGTCGGGGAACCCGAGCGCGCGCCACAGTCGCCGCAAGGTCTCCGGGTCGGTTCCACCCGCCGCCGCCAGCGCAGGCACGTCGTACTTCGGGACGCCGGGCATGAGCACTCGATCGAGCACGAGGACCGGGATCCAGCCATCGGCGACGGCCTGCTCGATGTCGGCCTCGGTCGCGCCGGCCTCGAGCAGGAACCTGGACAACCGAGCGTCGACCATCCTCCCATGCTGACACAATGGCATCGTGGCCGACCCTTCCCGCTCCGGTCGGTTCCGCGCGCACGCCTTCGGTAGCGTTCACCGCCGGTGACCTCCCCTTCGGTGAGCGACCAGGACTCGACCGCGCGCGCCGATCGTGAGGCGCGCGGTCGCGGCGCGCGGTCGTGGGCGCGACGCGTCGTTCCCTCGAGATCCGACGCCCGCACGAGCACGCGCGGTCTCGGAATCCGTGTCGCGCTCGTCGGCGGCAGCCTGTTCGCGTTGTTGTTGCTCGCAGTCATCGTCGAGCGTGTCGTGTACGCGGGCCAGGTGCTCCCGGGCGTGCAGATCGAGGGCGTCGACGCCGAGGGTCGCTCCGAGGCGGACGTGCGGGTCGCACTCGGCCGGTTGGCCGAACGGCTCGAGCACTCGCCACTGCAGGCCCGCGCTTCGAATACCGATCTCGTCGCCGATCCTTCGACCGTCCGTCTCGTCGTCGAGCGGGAGGCCATGCTGCGCGCCGCGCGCAAGGCGGGGCGGAGCCGCAATCCGTTCGACGCCGTGGGCGGTTTCGTTCTGCGCCGTTTCCGGCACGAGGAGGTTCCGCTTCGCGTCGACTACGACGAACGTGGCCTCGAAGGGTTACTCGACGGCTGGCAGGCCCAGGTCGACGACGGTGTGCGGGAGGGCGATCTCCGTTTCGACGACGCGCGCGTCGAGATCATCGAACCCCGTCCGGGCGCCGGCATCGTCCGCGACACTGCCCGCGACGCGATGGTCGGGTTGCTCGAATCGACGCGCCGCAGCCGGATCCGGCTCGAGATCGGCCGGATCGAACCCGAGGTGTCGCTCGCCGACCTCCAATCGCTCGCAACGCGCGCGCGCCTCATCCTCGCGGCGGGCTTCGTCGTCACGACCGCCGACACGGCCGAAAGCGCGAGCACGACGAGCCCGAACACCACGGCGTCGACCTCATCGACGACCTCGACGGCGCCTCCGGAGGTGACGATCACGATCGAGCCGGAGCAGGTCAGCCGCGGTCTCGACGCTCGGATCCGCGAGGGGGAGATCGAGTTGGTCGTCCTCACCGATTCGCTGCGGAGCGCGCTGGGGAACGACGTCGAGAGGTTCGCCATCGCCGGCAAAGCGGCGCGATTCTCCGTGCAACCGGACAACTCCGTACAGGTCGTGCCATCGACCGATGGGCGTGAGCTGGATCTGCGCGAGGTGGGAAGCGCGATCCTCGCGCAGCGCCGCCGCATCGCCGCGCCGTTCCGCGTCGTACGGCCGGACCACGACACCAAATGGGCCGAGGGCCTCGGTATCAAGGAGCTGGTGTCGTCGTTCACGACGCACCACCCCTGCTGCGCGGCGCGGGTGACGAATATCCACACCGCCGCGCTCCTCATGGACGGAACGGTGCTCGAACCGGGTGAGGAGTTCTCGTTGAACAACGTCGTCGGGCCGCGCACGCCAGAGCGTGGTTTCGTCGCCGCACCGGTGTTCTACGGCGAGTTCACGGAAGACTTCGGAGGAGGCGTGAGCCAGGTCGCGACCACCACCTTCAACGCTGCGTGGTGGGGCGGCTTCGAGATCATCGACCACAAGCCGCACTCGATCTACTTCTCGCGGTACCCGATGGGTCGCGAGGCGACGGTGAACTATCCCGATCTCGATCTCGTGTGGCGCAACGACTCCCGGCACGGAGCGCTCGTGAAGACGTCGTTCAACGACAACGACATCACCGTCTCGATCTACGGAGATGTCGAGGGCAAGGTCGTGCGGGAGGAGAGCCAGGACTCCGGATGCAGCGTCGGACCATCGTTCGACACCGACGACGGAGAACGCTGCGTCAACGTCATCGAGGTGATCGAGGTGGAGACCGTCGAGATCCCCTGCGACAAGGCCGACGAGTTCGACGATCCCGAGGGCTTGTGCGCGTCGCTGGAACCCGGGCAGAAGACGAAGGCGGGCGACGGCTACGAGGGTTACGTCGTCGAGCTCTGGCGCGCGATCACCCGACCCGGAGAGGACGTTTCGCGGGAGCGTTTCCCTTGGCGTTACAACATGCTCCCCACGAAGATTCTCGTCGGGGTCGGTCCGGAACCCACCACGACGACCAGCGGCCCCGCGTCCTCGACCACGACCACCGCTCCGGCCACCACGACGACCGCGCCAGGGCCCTGACCTGGGCCGGAGTCTCGCCCGCTTAGGTCACGTCCCGCGGCTGCCGATGATGCAGGGAACCGGGTGCCACCGCGCGCTCGAACCCCTCGATCACTCGGAGCCGCGCCGCAAATGGACTGCGACCGACGCGTACCACCGCGAACTCGCATTGCCATCCTCGCAGCAATCGCGCTCACGGGTGCACTCGCGTTCGGCGTGACACCTGCCGGCGCGGTCGTCGACGCGACCGCCCAGTCGAACCCGCTCATGGCCCCGCCGCTGGGGTTCGCCGGCGATCCGTCCGGCAACGGCACGTGGGCGGTCGGCGCGGACGGTTGGGTGGCGCGCACCGGCTCGGCATCGACCTACGGCCACGCGATGGCCGAACGGAACGGCGAGTTCGTCACCGGCATCGCACCGAGCCCCGACGGCGACGGCTACTGGATCGTCGCGCACAACGGTGCCGTGTACGGCCATGGCGACGTCAACATGTACGGCTCAGGTACCCGTGTGCTCAGCCAGGGCTCGGTCGTCGACATCGAGGCGACCCCGACCGGCCGCGGCTACTGGCTCTTCACCGACCGGGGCCAGGTGTTGCACTACGGCGACGCGAAGCACTACGGCGCGCCCGACATCCTCTCGAAGGGGTCGATCGTCGACGCGGCCGCGACCCCGACCGGCAAGGGCTACTGGCTCGTATCGAGCAAGGGTGGTGTGTATCACTACGGCGACGCGCGCTGGTACGGCAGCGCGTGGAGGAACACGAGCTCCGCCATCACCGGCATCGCTGCCACGGCGTCCGGCAAGGGCTACTACCTCTCGAACACCGGCGGCGGCCTGCTGAACTACGGCGACGCCAAGTACTACGGGTCGCTCACCAGGAAATGCCCCGGAAACTCGGTGATCGGCATCGCGACGAGCAAGGCGGTGCGCGGCTACTGGATGGTCCTCACGAGCGGCCGAACGTTTGCGTTCTCCCCCAGCTCGAACCCGAAGGGGTGCGGTCCGACGGGATCGTCCAGGACGGCGGTCGCAGCCAAAGACCTGTTCGATCGCATGAACGCCGAGCGTGCAGCACGCGGACTCCCCGCGCTCGTCTGGGACGACAGGTTGGCCAGCGAATCCCGTGCATGGAGCGCCGAGATGGCGCGCAGCGGCTTCCGCCACTCGAACCTGCAGCGCCTGCTCACCGACGGTCGCTTCAACCTCGTCGCGGAGAACATCGCATGGGCCCGAGGCGGATCGGTCACGGCCGCAACCCTGCACGTCGCGTGGATGGACTCGGAAGGCCACCGTCGCAACATGTTGTCGCCCGCGCTACAGGTCGTCGGGGTCGGTGTCTACTGTGGCGGCGACGGCACGATGTGGGCGACGCAGGAGTTCGGCCGCCTCGCCTCTGCCGGATCTGCGCCGACGGCGGGCACGCCTCCCCGCAATCCGCTCACCCGCTCCGACCCGGGCACCGCCAGCTGCTGACGCGGGTACGGTCCGGAGCGTGCTGCGCTCCTGGCAATATCGCGACGGGATGGAGCCGGAGTCCGTCGAGCTGGCAGCGGTCGTGCTCAGCGACGACACCTTGCTCTGGGTCGAGGCCTCCGATGTCACCGAGGACGACCTCTCGGCGATCGCGCAACACCTGCACGTCGCAGATCTCGCGATGGAGGACCTCGCGAAGGGCCGGCAACGGACGAAGCTCGTGGCCTATCCCGACCACTGGCACGTCGCGTTGCACGACCACGAGCTGCACGGCAGTGATCTCGTCTCGCACGAGATCGACATTGTGCTCGGCGACCGGTGGATCCTGACCCTGCACCACCGGGCCGACAACGCGCTGTTCGCGGAGATGCGCCAGCGCTACGAGCGCCAGCATGACGAGCACGGGACGATCGACGAGGGGTTCGCCCTGTGGGCTGTGCTCGACGTCATCGTCGACCGATGGTTCATCGTCAGCGACCGGGTCGACGAGGAGCTGGAGTGCATCGAGGACGTCGTGTTCTCCGACGGGAGCGATGGGATCCCGCAGGGCGTCTTCGCGCTGCGGCGTGCGCTCGTGACATTCCGGCGCAGCGTCAGCCCGACGCGTGAGGTGCTCGCTGCGTTGTTGCGGCGCGACGTCGAGGAGATCGGCGAAGCGGCGCTGATGCACCTCCGCGACGTCAACGACCATGTGATGCGCGTGCTGGATCTCCTCGAGAGCCAGCGCGAGCTGGTGACCGGTTTGTTGGAAGCCCAACTCTCGATCGCGTCGAACAGGATGAACCAGGTCATGAAGGCGACATCGAGCTGGGGCGCGATCCTCGTGTTCAACACGCTGATCGCAGGCATCTACGGCATGAACTTTCGCCACCTGCCCGAGTTGGGTTGGTACTTCGGATACCCGTTCGCGTTGGGGATGATGGCACTGACCACCTGGATCGGTTACATCATCTTCAAGCGCCGCGGTTGGCTGTAGCGAACCGCCGCGTGCGACGGCCGGCAGGGGCGCGCCGCTGGGCCAACGACCAGCCCAGCTCGAGCAGCGCCACGGATGCGCCGGCGACGACTGCGCAGATCACCGCCGCATCTGCCGGGGGCAGCTGCAACGCATAGAAGTCTGCGAACGCCGGCACCGTGACCGCGAGCACGAACGCGCCCGCCATCGCTCCCACGAGGATCGCCCGGTACTGCGTGATCGGGCGGGCGAGGAGCCCGAGCACGTACAGGCCGGTCACGAGCAGCACCAACGTCGCGGCGGTGCGCGCCTCGTCGAGCTCGACGCCGGCCACCTCGCGGCTGAGGCCGTACGCAGTGAACGTCGCGGCGGCGGCGACGAAGCCCGCGGGGATCGCGAATCGCAGCACCCGTCGGATGAACCCGGGCTCGTACCGGCGCAGGTTCGGCGCGAGCGCAAGAAAGAACGCAGGCACGCCGATGCTCAGGCTCGAGACCACGGTGAGATGGCGTGGCAGGAACGGGTACGGCCAGCGCGCCACGCCGACCGCGATCGCCAGCAGCATCGCGTACACCGTCTTCGTGACGAACAGGTTCGCGACTCGCTCGATGTTCGCGATCACGCGCCGCCCTTCGGCGACGACACCCGGCATCGTCGCGAACCGGCCGTCGAGCAGCACGAGCTGCGCGACGGCGCGTGTTGCGGGCGCTCCACCGCCCATGGCGATACCGATGTCGGCGTCCTTCAACGCGAGCGCGTCGTTGACGCCGTCTCCCGTCATGGCCACGACATGACCACGCGACTGCAGGGCCCGCACCATGTCGCGTTTCTGTTGGGGTGTCACACGCCCGAACACGGCGTGGGACTCGAGCACCTCCGCGAGCGCATCGACGTCGTCGGGAAGCTCGCGCGCGTCGAAGACCCGGTCGGCGTCGGGAATCCCAACGCGAGCCGCTACGGCGCCAACCGTCCGCGGGTTGTCGCCCGAGATCACGCGGAGGTTGACGCCTTGCTCGACGAAGTACGCGAACGTTTCGGCCGCGTCTGGTCGCACCTTCTCGTCGAACAGGACGAGTGCGGCCGGCTCGAGCCCGGCGGGCAGGTCCTCGCCGGCAAGGGGGGCGTTGCTCGTCGCCAACAGCAACACCCTGCGGCCAGTCGCCGCGAGGTCGCCCGCGCGTTCGCGAACCGGGTGGGCCGCGTCTGGGAACACCATCTCCGGGGCGCCGATCACCCACGACCCGCGGGCGACGAAACTCGCCGCGCTCCACTTGCGCGCCGAGCTGAACGGCACCGCGCCGTCGCGCTCCCACCCGTCGGGCGCGGGGAACGCCGCACAGAGCGCGTTCATGGTTGCGTTCGCGTTCTCGTCGGCCGCGAGAGCTCCCAGGGCTGCGGTGACCGGATCCGTTTCGTCGATCGCCTCGACGGAGTGGAACTCGATCGCGCCCTCCGTGATCGTCCCCGTCTTGTCGACGCACACGACGTCGACGCGGGCCAGCCCCTCGACCGCAGGCAGCTCCTGTACGAGCACCTGGCGTCGGGCGAGGCTGACGGCGGCGATGGCGAACGCCAAGCTCGTGAGCAACACGAGGCCCTCCGGCACCATTGCCACGACACCCGCGACCGTGCCCGCCACGGCTTCGCGCCAGGATTCGTGCTCGGCGGCGAACTGGCTGAGCGCGAGCACCGCAGCGGTGGGAACGAGCGCCCAGGTGACGTAGATCAGGATCCGGTTGATGCCGGCCTGGATCTCACTTCGCACGAGCGTGAACCGGCGAGCCTCGGTCGCGAGGCGTCTCGCGTACGCATCGGCGCCGACCGCGGTCGTCTGGATCTGACCGCGACCGGCCACGACGATGCTGCCGGACAACACGTCGCCGTCGACAGGCTTGTCGACGGGATCGGCCTCGCCGGTGAGGAGTGACTCGTCGAGCTCCAGGCCTTCCGACGCACGCACGACACCGTCGGCGGGTATCTGGTCGCCGGCCCGGATCTCGAGCAGATCGTCGAGCACGACTGCGTCCGTCGGGAGATCGTGCAAGGCACCGTCGCGAACTGCACGGGCGCGAGGCGCGTTGAGGACAGCGAGCCGGTCGAGTGTCCGCTTCGAGCGCCACTCCTGCACGATGCCGATCAGCGCGTTCGACACCAGCACCACGCCGAACAGCGCGTCTTGGATCGGCCCGACGACGAGGATCACGACGAGCAGCGATCCGAGTATCGCGTTGAATCGGGTGAGCACGTTTGCCCGAACGATCTCGCCGAACGTGCGGCTCGTCCGGTCGTCGGCCACGTTGACGTCGCCGCTCCGGACGCGTTCCTCGACCTCCGCCGCTGTCAGCCCGGTGAGCGGCGTCGTGTGACCCACGACGGGCGACGCTAGGCGAAGCGCGTCGGCGTGCTCGGCCCCGTTGGCTAGCGTGCCGCGCCGATGGAGGGCGAGAACGCTCCGAGCGCGCCGGACGCACCCACCACCTGCTTCTATCACCGCGACCGTGTGACGGGCCGGCGCTGCACGCGCTGCGATCGTCCCGCGTGCCCCGACTGCCTTCACCAGGCGAGCGTCGGTTCGCACTGCTGGGAATGCATCAAGGCCGCCGCGCCGCCGCGCTCCGAGCAAGTCCGGCGCGCGTGGCGCAGCGAGGGCTTGCTCGTCACGAAGATCTTGATCGGCCTCAACGTGCTGGTGTTCATCCCGACCATTGCTTCGGGTGGCTTGCTCGGCCGAACCAGCTCCGACTTCCATCGAGACTTCGCGCTCTCAGGTCTGGACCTTGCATCGGGCGAGTGGTACCGGCTCGTGACCTCCGGCTTCTTGCACTACGGCCTCGTGCACGTCGGGATGAACATGTTCGTGCTCTACCAGCTCGGCCTGACACTCGAGGGCGGCATCGGACGTTCGCGGTTCCTTGCGATCTACGTCGCGTCGCTCTTCGCTGGCAGCTTCGGCGCGACCGTCGTCAGTCCGAGCGCTCTCACAGCGGGGGCGTCGGGCGCTGTGTTCGGGATGGCGGCCGCAGCGACCGTCGGGTTGAGCCGTCGCGGGGTGCCGTTCACGAGCACCGGCTGGGGCCCGATGCTGCTGTTCAACTTCGTGTTCACGTTCGCGGTACCGGGCATCTCGATCGGAGGGCACGTCGGCGGGCTGATCGGTGGGCTGATCGTCGGCTTCCTCATGCTCGACCCTCGGGTCGCATACCACCGGCCGTGGCTCGGCTATGTCGCCGCGGCGGCGGTCATCGTCGTGTCGGCCGCGGGCACCTACGCGTTCATCACCGGCAAGTACGGCACCTGCAATCCCGTGCCGTTCGCCCCCGGCCGGTACAACTGCACGGGCTAGCCGCCTGGACGCGGATCAGCGGGCGAGCGGCTCGAGCTCGATCTCGCCGGTGTCCTCGTCGTCGATGAGGCGGTAGCCGCACTGCTCGGCGAGGTCGTCGCGACCCTCCCAAGGGCCGTACGCGATGATCTCGTCGCCGGCGCTCAGCGGCATCCCGATCCGCGCGCGCGTCGTCGAGCGCGCGCCGCTCCGGAGCGCGAGCAGGTGGAACCCTGTGTCGTCGCCGAGCTGCCCGGCGCGGACCGTCGTCCCTGCAAGCGCGCTGCCCTCGGCGATCGGGAACTTGACGACGACGTCGTCGCTCTCGCCGAGCGCGGCTTGAAGCACAGGGTGGAGCTCTTCGCCCTCCTCGACGAGCCAGACCATCTGCTGGGCGGCGTCGCCCACCTCTTCGGCCGCGCCACCGAGATGCAGCAGCCCGCGAAGATGCGACGGGTCGATCGTCTCCGCCGCCGCACGTAACACCCAGACCTCGAGGTGCTCGCGCATCTCGTCGAGGCGGTCCTCGAGCGTGACAACCTCCGCGGCCAGCGTCGCGTCCTTGAACAGCAGCGCCGAGTACGCGAGCGCCACGGCCGTCTCAGAGACGTTCTTCATCTCCACGAGCACGTCGACCGCCCGATCGAGATCGGTGAGCGCGGTGACTTCCTCGACGTTGGCGATGCGCCACGCGGGCGCACCAGCCAGCTCGCGCAGCTCTGCGATCCCCTCGGCTGCACCGCGGGTGATGAGCACATCGTCGGCGCGCAAGACCTCGTCGTCGTCGGGATCCGCGATCCATTCCTTCGCGCGGCGGATCGCCACGACGCGCATGCCGGTCTCGGCCGGGAGCTCGAGCTCGTCGAGCGTCCGGCCGTCGAGCTGGCTGGCGGACCGCACGCGGACTCGGTGTGACACCTCGTGTGCGGCCGCGAGGTCGTTGACGAGCGCGGCAGGAATACCGAGCTTGTGGGTGACGATCTTGGCAATGTCGACCGCGGCGTTCCCCATTCGCTCGATCGCGCTCACGAGATGCAGCACGCTCGACATCTGGTCGGCATCACGCGGCGAACGCGCGGCCTTCACGCAGACGGCGCGCATCTCGTGCACGAGCTCGTTCAGCTGCTCCTCGAGCTCGACGACCTCGTCGGCCATCTGCTCGTCGGCGAAGAACAGGGCGGCGTAGCCAAGGTCGACCATGAGCTCCGAGGTGTCCTTCGCCTCGGAGAGCATGGCCTTCAACGTTCGCGGTCGATCGTCCATGACGGCTCCAGGCTAGGTCGACGGGACGGTTGCGTCATCAGGAGGTGAGCCCCAACGCGACGAGCGCGAGCATCAACGCGATGGCACCGAGCAGGTCCGAGCAGGCGGCCGTGAGAGGGATTCCGAAATTGTCGGGATCGAGCTCCAGGCGGAAGGTCGCGAGAGCGGCCGCGTAACCGACGAGGATCGTCAGCGTCGTCGCGAGCACACCGGCCAGCATCGCCGCGCCGACGACGGACGCGACCGACGGCGCCGTCAGCTGCAAGACGTCGGCCACCCCAGCCGCAGCAGTGCCGAGCACCGCGAAGATCACCGTCGACAGCAGATAGACGAGCACGAGGTCCTCGCCGATCGCGCGGAGGCTGAAGCGCCCGGGGTCGAGCAGACCGAGGTGCAGCTTCGTCGCGACGCGTGACGACAGGATCCCTGCGAGCGAACCCGAGAGCGAGAGCAGCGGCGGGATCAAGACGAACAGCACTTGGTAACGGGCGAGCGTCGCGAACCGGCCTTGGATCGTGAGCCCCGCGAACATGCTGATCACGCCGGAGACGACGAGCACCGGCACCGACTCCTGGACGATGCGTCGCAGCCGCGGCAGTGTTCGGGCCCGCAAACCAATGACGAGGCTGGCGACGCTGACGATGGTGCAGAGCGCGCCGAGGATCGGCGTCAGCGCGCCGTCGGAGCCGACGAGGTGGGTCGCCAGCCACAGGCTCGGCAGCGTGACGGAGTCCGCAGCGGCGGTCACGATGGGCGCGGCGACGTTGTCGACGTCCCAACCTCGCCGGGCGCTGAGTGCCGTCACGCCGACGGTGATCGCCATCACGACGATGATCGGGATGATCCCGCCGATCACCGAGATCACGACGTAGTCGACGACCGAGATCGACTCGTGCCCGGTCGCCGCCGCGATGCCCTTGGCCGCGATCGCCAACACCCACGCGAGCGACATTGAGAGCAGCACCGCCGACGCCAGGTTCTGACCGACCTCGGTGTCGAGCCGTGGGCTCAGGCGGAACGTACCGGTGTGGACCGACGTTCCGAGCCGGCTCCCGAGCGCGCCGAACACGTTGCCGCGCATGCCGACCGCCGCGGGGAGCAGGATGAGAAGTCCGGGGAGATCCGCGAGCGTGTCGTCGATCTTGCCGAGGGTGATGCCGGCGATCAGACCGGTGATCGTCGAGACGACGAGCGCGACGAAGCCCGTCCGGACGCCTGGCGCGTCCGCACGTACGAGCGCGATGAAGCGCGCCACGATGCGGCGGGGAAGACGCATGACGGACTCGGAGGCTCTGACATCTGTGGCTCTGGCATCTCTGTGACTTATCGGACGGAAGCTCGTGGAGCCTACCGATTCACTCCGCACGGCGCGACGACGCCAACGGCGGGAGCAGCGAGCGGGCCGCGGCCTTGGTCGAGGTCTCGCGGGGAGCGAGCGCGACAGTGTCAACGAAAGTCGCGGGACTTGATCGCGGCGGCGAGGCTGATCGGCAGGCGTGTGATGCGACCCGCAACGAGGTTCGTCACGCCCTGGTGTCGTTCGAGCACGCCTCGGACACGCAGCGCCGGGGCACCGCGGGCAACGGTGCGGAACCGCTTCCACACGCCCTTCGTACAGATCACGTTGATCAAGCCCGTTTCGTCCTCGAGGTTGATGAACACGGTGCCCTTCGCCGTCTCCGGTTGTTGGCGGTGTGTGACGACCCCGGCGACCTCCACGACCGACCGATCGGGGATGTCACGCAGCGCGGCTGCGGTGACCACGCCCTGACGGGCGAGCTCCTCGCGCACGAACTCGGTGGGGTGCTGGCCGACCGTGAGCCCCATCGACCACAGGTCCGACGCGACCTCCTCCGGTGCCGTCATCCCCGGGAGCGTCGGCGCCTCGAGGCCGGTGAGCAGGCCGGGCAGCGTCTCGGTGACCGTGCCATCGCGGCGTACGGTCGGTCGCGCGTCGCGCAGCGCCCCCGCTGCCCACAGCGCAGCTCGGCGAGATTGACCGAAACACTCCTCGAACGCGCCGGCGGCGGCGAGCGCCTCGATCGCGTCGACCGTCGCGCCGGTACGTCGTACGAAGTCTTCGAGATCGCGGAACGGTCGGACCTGCCACTCGTCGTCGACGTGGTCACAGAACGCGTCGTGCAGACCGCGCACCGACCGCAACCCGAGCCGGATCGCGTGCACCGACGGCACGCCGTAGTAACCCCGCGCCGGATACTCGACCGGTGGCAACGACTCGGGTCGAGGGACGAGGATCGCGTCGCGACGCGACGCGTTGACATCTGGGCCGAGCACCGCGACGCCGTGCCGGCGCGCGTCGCGGATGATCGAGTGAGGCGAGTAGAACCCCATCGGTTGGGCGTTGAGCAGCGACGCCGCGAACGCCGCCGGGTAGTGATACTTGATCCAGCTGCTCGCGTACACCAGGTAGGCGAAGCTCACCGAGTGGCTCTCGGGGAACCCGAAGTTCGCGAATGCCTCGAGCTTCAGCGCGATCTCGTCGGCGACCGCGCCGGTGATCCCCCGTTCGGCCATCCCATCCATCAGGCGTTGGCGCAACCGTGCCATGCGCTGTTGAGATCGCTTCGAGCTCATGGCCTGGCGCAGCTGATCCGACTCGGCGGGGGTGAACCCCGCGACATCGATTGCCATCTGCATGAGCTGCTCCTGGAAGAGCGGCACACCGAGCGTCTTCTCCAAGCACTTCTCCAACAACGGGTGTGGATACGTGACCGATTCCTCGCCGTTGCGGCGCCGGAGGTACGGGTGCACGGAGCCGCCCTGGATCGGGCCCGGCCGGATGAGCGCGACCTCGATCACCAGGTCGTAGAAGCAGCGGGGACGCAGCCGCGGCAACGTTGCCATCTGGGCGCGGCTCTCCACCTGGAACACCCCGACCGTGTCGGCCGCGCACAGCAGGTCGTAGACCTCTCGCTCCTGGGGAATCAGCGCGAGATCGATGTCGACACCCTCGTACGCGCGCACCATGTCGACGGCGAGATGCAGCATCGTGAGCATGCCGAGGCCGAGGAGGTCGAACTTGACGAGCCCCGCGGCAGCGCAGTCGTCCTTGTCCCACTGCAGCACCGAACGACCTTCCATCCGGGCCCACTCGACGGGACAGAACTCGATGAGTGGACGGTCCGCCATGACCATGCCACCGGAGTGGATGCCGAGATGCCGTGGAAAGTCGAGCACCTGTCCGGCGAGCTCGAGCGCGAGCGGCGGGATCTCCGGCGGGCGGGTGGGGTCGATGGCAGGCGGATCCGCGATCGGCACGTCGCCGCGGGCCGTCCGTTCGAAGCGCCGTTCGTGCCTCGCGGTGACCCGCCGGACGGCCGGGTCGTCGCGGTGGATCGTCGCCGCGAGCGCATGGTCGTCGGGATGGTGCTCCGCGCTCACCTCGACCAGCTCGGCGAACGCCTCGGGCCCCGCGCTCCATCGGTCGACCCACTTCCCGAGCGCGTCGGCCTGCCCTGGCGCGACACCTACCGCTTTGGCCATCTCGCGCAGTGCAGAACGAGGGCGGTAGGTAACCACGTTCGCGACCTGTGCGGCGCGATCGCGGCCGTACCGGTCGTAGACGTACTGGATGACCTCCTCACGCCGTTGGTGCTCGATATCGAGGTCGATGTCGGGAGGACCATCGCGTTCGGGTGACAGAAACCGTTCGAACAGCAATCCCAGCGCGACCGCATCAGCCTTCGTGACCCCGAGCGCAAAACACACTGCGCTGTTCGCGCTGCTCCCCCGTCCCTGGCAGTAGATGTCGTGCGTTCGACAGAACTCGACGATGTCGTGCAGCAACAAGAAGTAACCCGCGAAGCCGAGCTCCTCGATCACCGTGAGCTCGTAGGCGATCTGGCGCTGCGCCTTTTCGAAATGGCTGTGCTGCGGTGGGTACATGATCGCCGCACCGCGCCGCACGAGATCTCGGAGCCAGCTCATCGGCGTGTGATCGGGCGGCACCGGATAGTCAGGCAGGTTCGGTGCAGCCAGCTTGAGATCGAACGCGCACGCTTGTGCGATCTCGACGGTGCGGTCCACCGCGCCGGGCCAACGGGCGAACCGGCGCGCCTGTTCGAGCGGATGCCGCAGGTGCAGCAAGGGGGAGGCGGGCAGCCATCCGTCGACCTCGTCGAGGCTGCGACGAGCGCGGATCGCCGCCAGCGCGGTTGCGAGCGGACGTTGCGCGCTCGTCGCATAATGGACGTTGTTCGTCGCCACCACCTCGACACGGGCCGCGTGCGCGAGCTGGGCGAGCGCGTCGTTCCGGTGCCGATCGATCGGATCTCCGTGGTCCCACAACTCGACGAGCACACGTTCGCGTCCGAACGCTTCGACGAGCCGGTCGAGCTCGCGACGCGCCGCGCTCGGACCGTCGGCGAGCAACGCTGCCGGCACCGCGCCCTTCCGGCACCCTGTCAGCAAGAACCAGCTCATGGTCGCGCTCGCAAGCTCGCCGCTCCGGTTCATGGTCGCGCTCGCAAGCTCGCCGCTCCGGTTGGCATCGCGTTCGAGCCATGTCGGTCGCTGTGCGGCTTCGGCGAGCTGGTCGAGGGTGAGCCGCGGCGCGCCCTTCTCGCCGCGCAGCTGGGCTTCGCTGATCGCGCGCGCCAGGCGTGAGTAGCCGGCGGGGCCCTCCGCAAGCACGACGAGGTGCGCGCCGGGCGGGTCGGCGATCCCGTTCGCCGGCTTGGCCGCCCCGAGGGTCAGCTCCGCACCGAACACGGTGGGCACGCCGAGCGTGCGGGCGGCCTCTGCGAACCGCACGACACCGTAACAACCGTCGTGGTCGGTGAGCGCGAGCGCATCCAACCCGAGCCGGTGCGCTTCCTCGACCAGCTCCTCGGCGTGGCTCGCCCCGTCGAGGAACGAGAAGTTCGAATGGCAGTGCAGCTCCGCGTAGCCCGGCATGACCCCCTCCGCGCCTCCACGGTATCGAACACCTGTTCGTATCGTCAAGATGGCCAGGACCCATTCCTGCGTGAAGAACGCGCCGCTCGGGTGCAGTTCTTCACGCAGGAACGCGCAACGGCTGCGGCGTAGCGTGCGGGCATGACGAGTTTCGGGTTTCAACTGCCCAACTTCAGCTACGGCACGCCCGACGCGGAGATGTTCGCGGGCGGGCTCGCCCGGGTGCAGGCAGCCGAGGCCGCCGGCTTCGAGAGCGTGTGGGTGATGGACCACTTCTACCAACTCCCCGCGCTCGGCGGCGCGCCGCAACCGATGCTCGAGGCCTACACGCTGCTGGGCGCGCTCGCGGCGGCGACGTCGCGGGTCCAGTTGGGCACGCTCGTCACCGGGGTCACCTACCGCAACCCGGCGATGCTCGCGAAGCAGGTCACGACGCTCGACATCATCTCGGGTGGCCGAGCGATCCTGGGCATCGGTGCCGCATGGCACGACATCGAGCACGAGGGGCTCGGTTTCGACTTCCCGGCGGTCAAGGAGCGCATGGACCGGCTCGAAGAAGCACTCCAGATCTGCCGCGCCATGTTCACCGAGGATGCGCCGAGCTTCACCGGCCGCTACTACCGCACGAGCGACGTCCGCAACGTGCCGCGTCCGCTGCGCGGCACGATCCCGATCATGGTCGGCGGCAGCGGCGAACGGCGCACGTTGAAGCTCGTCGCACGGTACGCCGACCTGTGCAACATCTCCGGCGACGCCGACACGGTGCGTCACAAGCTCGATGTGTTGCGACAGCACTGCGAAGCGATCGACCGCGATCCTGCGGAGGTCACGACGACCCGCCTCGCGTCGTTGTTCCTGACGAACAGTGCGAAGGAAACGGCCGACACGAAGGAGTTCATCGTGGCGGCTGCCGGCGCCGAGGCACTCGCGGGGTTCAACATCGGCGAGGAGCACGAGTTGATCAACCAGGTCGACGAGCTCGTCGCGAAGACCAATCTCGACACCTTGATCTTCAACCTCCCCTTCGGTGACCCCGACACGATCCGCCGCGTCGGCGCCCTGCTCAGCAGGTCGCGCTAGTCGTACACCGCGTCGAGGTGGGCGCGACCACGCTCGATCGCAACCAGGCAGGCGACATCGCCCGCGGCGCCACAGTCGACGACCACCTGGAACAGGGCGCGCCTGCAGCGCGTAGCTCGATCCCACCAGCGCACGTCGTGGATCCACGGCCCTGCCCACCCCGTCACGCGACCACCGCCCTCAGGCAGTTCGGCTGCTCGCAACATGACAAGCTCGGTGACCACTTCGCCGCGCCCCGTCACGCGCACCCGCGCGCCTTCGCCGTCGAGCAACTCGACCCGTGGTGGCGACTCGTACACCCGCGCCGGGCTCGGCGACGGCAGTTGCCCCGGCCAGACCGCGACCTCGCCACCTACATGGAGCGGGCGCCGGGGCTCGCGCACCTCGCCCCACGGCACGAACGCCAGGCGCTCGCTCGGCGTGCGACCACCCTGCATCACGAAGGTCCCCACCGCCGCGAAGCCGAGCATCCCCTGCACCCTCCCGAGCGCGCGGTCGGCGCGCTCGGCAGCCGCTGCATCACCACCCCAGAACCCGAGCTGACGGCCGTCACCCGCGATCACCTCCTCGGGAACGAGCCGTAGCAACACGAGCGCACCCGTCGTCGTGTCGACGTCGATCTCGGCGAGCGCTTCGAGATCCTGCAGACCGCGTACGTCGCCGTCGACGACCCTCGTCGCGGGGGCGTTCGCCGCGAGCCAGCCGTCGAGCTGCCAGCGCACCCGCTCCGCGAGCGCTGCCGACGTCAACGCCCCTTCATGCCGCCACACCCGCGCGATCCGCTCGCCGTGCTCGGTCTCGGCCTCGACCCGAACCCGCGTGCAACCGAGACCCCGTTCGGCCAGCCGGCCGAGCAGCCGATCGGCCAGCGTCTTCGCCGCGAACGCCGCGGAGTCGACCCGCGTCGCGGGCGGGTCGAGCTCGAGCGTCTCGATGAGATCCGGTGGTGGGATCGACAGATCCGGAGGCGCTGGATCGAGTCCCCTGGCCAGCTCGTGACGGCGGAGCCCGTCGGCACCGAAGCGGGCAAGCACGTCGGCGGCTCGCAGGTTCGCGAAGTCCCCGAGCGTCGGCAGGCCAAGCCGCTCCAGGAGCTCGGCGAGCGCGAGGTCGCCGAGGGCAGCGACCGGGAAGGGCACGAGGAAATCGCGTGCGCCACCCGGTGCCACCACGAGCACTCCTTCCTCGGCGTGCCGTGCCTCACGCGCCGCAAGACGCGCCGCGAACCGCCCGTTGGCGATACCGATCCGCACCTGCCCTGCATCCGGGCCCAGCACCTCCGCGATCACTTCGCGAACGCGAGTCGCCAGGACCGGCTCGCCTCCGAAATAGCGAGCGGGCCCGCGGGTCGGGAACGACAACACCCCCGGCTCGTCGATCTCGAGGCGAGGGGTCAACCCCTCGACCGCGCGCGCAACGACCTCGAACCGGCGTGCCTCCGCGCTCAGATCGGCATCGACGACCTCGAGCGCGCAACACGCCTCGGCCTCCCTCCGGCGCATCCCGGGGCGTACCCCCTCACGCCGCGCGAGCGGCGACGCAGCCCGTACCAGCTCGCGCTGCCCGACCCGCTCGCGTACGACGAACGCCAGCGTGCGTAACTCCGGCCGGGTGCACCACGCGGTGAGCACCGGCCAGCCGGCAATCCGCACACAACATGTACGTGGGCTCTCCGGCCTGTGCACATTCCTCACCCCGCTCGAGCATGGCTCCCGTGACGCCGCCTACCCTCGAGACGGATCGTCAAGTCGCGGTGCGTCAGCGTTCCCTCTCCCCGCTCCAAACCGTGCCAGATGCCCGCCTCCACCAGGATCCGAAGCGCAGCCTCCGCCGGCCACGCGCCACAGACGACGAGCAGCGCCTGGCGCTCGCGGGTACGGGCGAGCAAACGTCGGGCGTCGGCGAGACGCACATGGCGCGGCGGCGTCGCGATGACGATCGCCATTCCCTCGAGCAACGCGCTCACGACCGTCGCCCAGCGTTCGGGGGGTGCCTTGCGGATCAGAGCGCACCGCTCCAACACGACGCCGGCTTCCAACGCCGCGAGCCCGCCGAAGGTGCCGCTCGAATCGACGACCGCTCCCCACTCGCCAGTGCTGGTCGCCGCGGCGAGCAAGGGGAGCACGACCGCGGACGTGCCGGTGATGCCGTCGACACAGGTGATGCTCCCGCGTCGCAATCCGCCCCCTGGGAGCATGGCGCCCAACTCCCCTCCCACCGGGAGCACGCGTTCGTGCGCGAGCGCGATGGGGGCACCGAGACGCGCGACCTCCGCCAGGCGTGCCCTGTGCTCGGGATCACGGCGGGGAAGGACAGCGAGGCGACCGGCCACCCTGGCACTGTATCGAACGTGTGTTCGTCACGCAAGGGCGAACGGCGGGCCAAGGGCTACTGGACGGGCGAGGCGCGATACGGCAGGCCGCGCGCGTCGAACGACCAGCCGGCGTCCTCGCCGTAGTAATGGAACAGGTGCTCCATCACGCGCACAGCCTCACCTTCGAGCGTCGCCCACGTCTCCGCGGGAGCCTCGACCGTGACCATGCTGGAGTAGATGGTCACCGAGGTCGCACCCAGATCGAAGAGCCGCCGGGCGAGCACGTCGGGAGGCCGGACTGCCGAGTCGGAGGGTCGAACCGCGTAGCGCTCGAGATCCATGCCGGTGAGCGAGCGGTTCAGCTCGAACAACCGGATCGTCGGGCGAGCACCCGCGCGCATGCTGACCGTGATCGACTGCCCCATCGAAGCCGCAGAGTAGCGCCGGGCTGGTCCGCGATCGTCAGCAAGCCCGCCCGTAACCTCGATCGCGCCGTGACCGCCGAGACGCCAACCCCGACCGGGGCAAGCTTCACCGCCGGTATGCCGCGGTGGGTACCACGGGCCATCATCACGTTCTGGACCGGCCTCGCGCTGCTCTGGGTAATGCGAGGTGTGCTCCACTCGCTCCGGGGCTTCCTCGTCACCCTGTTGGTCTCGCTGTTCCTCTCGTTCGCGATCGAACCGGCCGTGAACGCGCTCGCCCGCCGCGGCTGGCGCCGTGGCGGCGCAACCGGCCTCGTCTTCGTCACCCTCTTGGTCGTGTCGAGCGTCTTCGTGTTCGCGATCGGTTCGCTCGTGGTGAACCAGGTACGCGACTTCGCTGATCAGGCGCCCGAGTACCTCGACGAGATCGAGCAGTGGGTGAACGAACGCTTCGACGCCGACGTCGACTTCCAAGACCTCGGGAGCACGATCCAGGACAGCAACCTGCTCGACAACGTCGGCACCAAGGCGCTCGAGTTCGGGATCACGGCCCTCGGCGTCGTGTTCCAGATGCTCACGATCGGGCTGTTCACGTTCTATCTTGTCGCCGACGGACCCCGGCTCCGGCGCGCGATCTGTTCCCGGCTCCCACCCGATCGCCAGGCCCAGGTCCTGCGCGGTTGGGAGCTTGCGATCGACAAGACCGGCAGCTACCTGTATTCACGCCTGCTCCTCGCGATCCTGTCGGCCGCGGCTCATTGGATCGCGCTGTCGATCATCGGGGTGCCGTACCCGCTCGCGCTCGCAGCGTGGGTGGGCATCGTCTCCCAGTTCGTGCCGGTCGTCGGCACGTACATCGCGGGCGCGCTCGCCGTTCTCGTCGCACTCATCAACGACCCGATCGACGGCTTGCTCGTGCTCGGTGTCGTCGTCGTCTATCAACAAGTCGAGAACTACCTGCTCGCGCCGCGGGTCACGGCCCAAACGCTGTCGTTGCACCCCGCGATCGCGTTCGGTGGGGTCGTCGTCGGCGCAAGCCTCCTCGGACCCGTCGGCGCGTTGCTCGCGTTGCCTGCTGCCGCGGTCTTCCAAGCCTTCGCGTCCAGCTTCGGTGAGCGTCACGACGTCATCGAGTCGGACCTGCTCGCCGAGCCGGTGACTCGTTCCGCTCGACACCGGACGTTCCGAATGAGCCGCCGTCGCGACGCGTGAGCGCCGACAGCAGCTACAGCACGAACAGCCGCGGCACTCGTTCGAATCGCAGTGCGGGCCAGGGCAACGCGTCCATGAAGATCCAACTGCGTCGGTGGATCGCGCTCGGCCCGTATGCCGCCAGCGCGACCTTGTGCGCCGGCGCGGGGTAGCCGCGGTTCGATTCGAACTCGTAGTGCGGGTAGTGCTCGGCCTCGTCGACCATGATGGCGTCGCGAGTCACCTTGGCGACCACCGACGCAGCCGACACCGACAAGACCGTCATGTCGCCCTTGACGACCGTCGTGCAGCGGGACCCGAGACCGAGATAGTCGTGGTTGCCGTCGAGGATCACGCGTTCGGGCTCGAAACCCTGGTCGCTCACCTGCGCGAGCGCGCGCTCGCCGGCTCGGCGCAGCGCGGCGGTCATGCCGAGCTGATCGCATTCCTCGGGCTCCGCATGCCCGACGCCGATCGCGAGCGCCCATCGCCGGATGCGGGCGGCGCAGCGCTCCCGCTCCGCCGCGCTGAGCAACTTCGAGTCGCGCACGCCCGAGAGGTGACGTTCTGGCGCGACGAGCGCGCAGACCGTCACCGGTCCGGCCCACGAGCCGCGGCCGACCTCGTCGATCCCCACGACGACCTTCTCTCCCGAACGCCAGCAGCGCCGTTCGAGTCGCAGTGTGGGTGTGACGCTCACACCCACCACATCTTCCGTCGTCGCTCCTCGCGTACGTCGTCGACGTCGAACTCGACGGGCAACACCGCACCGTCGGACCGGCGCTTGATGCGGACGCGGTCGTCGGTGACGAGCTCGGCGATCTCGAACCCGCGTGACCACTGCTGGTTGAAGTTGTTCCGGACCTCGACGTGGGTGCCGGGCTTCACCGCGACCGCCACGTTCACCTAGGTCTTGAGGATCGTGATGAGATCCTCGACGGGGATCGCCTGGAGCGTTGTGGTACGCATCGTGCCGCGAGCGGCGAGCATGATTGCCGCCTTCGCCATCACCTGCTCATCGGGTGCCTCGATGATGTTCAGGAAGTCGTACTGGCCGAGTAGCGCATACTGCGCCACGACCTTGAGGCCGATCGCCTCGACCTCGGCGCGCACTTGCATGATGCGCTCGGGATTCTGCCTGAGCGTCTCCCAGCCGTCGGGGCCGAGCGTCGTGAGCATCGCGTAGGTCGCCACGAGCGCACCCTACCGGCCCTCGACGCCCCGGGAATTGACCGGGCTCGGGCGCGTGTGGCTAGCTGGCGTCCGAGCGGATTGCGGGCGAAGGGGCGAAGATGGATCGTCGGACGTTCTTGCGGAGGGGCGCGCAACTCGGTGCGGCTGCGGCTGCGGCGCCGCTCTTGCCCTCGACGCCGGCGCAGGCCGAAGCCGAGCAGGCGTTCCTCCGGCGCGAGCGCAGCGTGCTCGAGGTCGCGCCGGGCGATTCGGGCATCGACAACATCGTGATCGTGATGATGGAGAACCGATCGTTCGACGCGTACCTCGGCTGGCTCGCGCGCGACCTTCGATATCTCGCGAGCGGCTGGTACCGCCACGGTTGGTTCTTCCACGTCAACGGGAACCAGTTCCAGTCCTACGTCGATCCCGCGGGGGTGACCCACAAGACCCGCCGGTTCACGAAGAACGCCGCCGGGATCGACCCGTTCCGAGGGTGCGGGCATCCAGATCCGGGTCATGGCTGGAACTCGGGTCGTGCCCAACGCGACGGCGGGTTCGTGGCGGAAGGCTCGGGCAACGACGATTTCGCTCTCTCGTACTACACCGGCGACGATCTGCCGCTGTACCGCGCGCTCGCCTACCGCTTCACGGTCTGCGACCAGTGGCATGCGTCGGTGCTCGGACCGACGTTTCCGAACCGCGAGTACCTACTCTCCGGGCAGTCGGGCGGCAACAAGACAAACGCATTCCCGCCCACGGCGGAGGGCTTCCCGTGGCCGACGATCGTCGACCGGCTCGCCGCGGCCGGGGTGACGGTGGCCGACTACGCGTCCGACCTTCCCCCGATCGCCCTTTTCGGCTCCCGCATGGGGCCGTACATCCGAACGATCGACGCGTTCTACGAAGACTGCGAGAACGACTCGCTGCCACAGGTGAGTTTCGTCGATCCAGCCTTCGCCGGCGGGAACCGCACCGATGATCATCCTCACGGCGATTTCCGCGCCGCGCAACGCTTCGTCCGCGACGTGTTCGCGGCGTACGCACGCTCGATACATTGGAAGCGCGGTCTGTTCATCCTGCTCTACGACGAGTGGGGCGGGTTCTTCGACCATGTGCCCCCGGCCCACTTCGCCGACGAGCGCGCCAGCGACGACGATCAGGAGGATTTCTCGCAAGCGGGCTTCCGCGTGCCGACGATCCTCGCGTCACCGCGTTCACGCATCGGGTACGCCGCCCACGGCAAGTACGACCACACCTCGGTGCTCCGGTTCCTCGAATGGCGGTTCCTCGGAGCGCCACCGTTCGGCGCCGGCAAGGACACCGACACCTGGTTCCTCACCCAGCGCGACCGCTACGCGAGGAACATCGGACGCGTGCTCCTCGCCGACACGTCGACGCCGTGGCCAGCGTTCGATCTCGACCTGCCCATCCCAGAGCCCACACCGCCGTGCGAAGGTGATGGCGCGGCGGCGGGTCTCGAGGCGACGACCGACTCCGTCCATTCGTTCGCGACACCGGAGGCGCTCGAGTACTTCGCCTCGGTCGGCGTGAACGTCTGAGTGCTCAGGACAGGCCGAGAAGCTCCCGAGGCCGTGACGGCAAGAGCACCTCGCCGGCGCATGCCCGCGTCGAGAAGCCGGAGTCGAAGCGAGGGCACCGAAGCGTGATCGGCGACGACGTTTCCCAGAGCAGGGCCGGGCGGTCGCCGTGCCAGCGGAGGGCGGCGGAGAGGTGCGCGCCGCACCGAGCCGGGGCGTCGTGGATCCCGACACCGAGCCCAAGCCAGTCCGGCGGGAACCCCGGAAGGAGATCGACCGCGTCGACGCTCCGCCGACGATCGAGCGCGAGCACCTCGCGCATGGCGTTCAAGAACAACGCCGCCTCGTTCCGCTCGAGATGGTGCCGCGCGCGCGTCCACGCAGTCGCGGGATCGGCGCGCCGGCGCCGGAGCCGGGCCCGTTGTGGTGCCCCCAAGCGGTCCCACGCGGACGCGGCCTCGGCGTCGAATCCCCAATCCTCGAGCGCGCGTGTCGTCTCTGCATCGGCTCGCCCGGATTCGACGAGTAGCGCGACCCGCGCTTGGTCGATCGCGTCCCCAAGCGCGCGATCATCGATCTCGACGCGCATACCCCGGCGCAGGTGCGCACGCCAGGCGCGGCGTACCTCCTCTGCGCCGGCAACTGAGGCGGGGTCCGCGCGGGCGGCGCCGATGGTCACGCGCAGCGAACCACGGTGCGACACCGGCCAGACGAGTGCGATCGCCCCACCGCGCGAACCGATCCCCACTTCCGTGTCGTCGACCGTCAACCGGTGGTACACGGCATCGACGTCGGCCGCCGTGCAGCTCCGCGCCGGCTGGTACGTCCATCCCACCTCGTCGAGCCGGTCTGCATCGGAGAGCACGATCGCGACGGCGAACGCGGCGGAGGAATCGTTGTCGATCTCGATCACGACGCGACCCGCGCCGGTCCCGTAGGCGCGATGTCGCGCCTCTCCCCCCGCCACACGCATCGTCGTCTCGACGATCGCGGCGTCGACGGTCTGCCGCACCGTCGAGTCCGCTCGCGGATCGTGGCCGCGCGCCTCGCTCCGGACATGCCAGTGCGCGCGCAGATCGTCGGGCAGCCCGATCGCGCCTCGCCCATCGACGAACGCGGGCGGCAGACCGTCGAGGGCACCGATCGGTGTCGGGCGCATCATCGGTCGCATCATTGGTCGCGCATGCCCTGGAGCTCGGATTTGGCCGCCCGACCCATGAGCGCCGCGACATGGTCGGCCGGGTTCGCGCCGTCGTAGAGCACACGCCCGACGAACTCCGCGACCGGCATCTCGACGCCGCAGCGCGTTGCGAGCTCGAGCACCGCTGCCGTGCTCTTCACCCCTTCGGCCACCATGTTCATCTCGGCGACGATCTCGTCGAGGGTGCGACCCTCGCCGAGCGCGACGCCGACCGAACGGTTGCGGCTCTGGGGGCTGGAGCAGGTGGCGATCAGGTCGCCCATGCCGGCGAGCCCGGCGAAGGTGAGGGGATCACCACCGAGGGCAACGCCGAGGCGTGCGAGCTCGGCGAGCCCGCGGGTGATCAGCGCCGCCTTCGCATTGTCGCCGTAGCCCAGCCCGTGCGCCATCCCGACACCGATGGCGACGACGTTCTTCAACGCTCCGGCGATCTCGCAGCCGACGACGTCGGGGTTCGTGTACACACGAAACGTCGGGGTCATGAAAACGTGCTGCACGATCTCGGCGATCGCCGCGTCGGGGATGGCCACGACGCTTGCCGCCGGCTGGCCTGCTGCGACTTCTTTGGCGAGGTTGGGTCCAGTGAGCACGCCGATTCGAGCGGGATCGCTCCGAGTACCGCCCTCGCCGAGGACTTCGCCGATCACCTCGGTCATGCGCAACAGCGTGCCCTGCTCGACACCCTTGCTCAGGCTGATCAGCACGGCATCGGACCTGATCTCACTCCGAGCCTCGTTGAGCACAGCGCGGAACCCGTGCGACGGCACGCCCATGACGACGACGTCGGCCGCACGCACCGCGTCGCCGAGATGCGCCGTCGCTCGCAACGACTCCGGGAGGCGAACACCTGCGAGATAGACGGGGTTCTCGTGCCGCTCGTCGACGGCCTCGGCCAACTCGGGGCGTCGAGCCCAGAGCGTCGTGCCGGCGTTGTGCGCGGCGAGCGCAGCGACGGCCGTGCCCCACGAACCGGCGCCGATCACCGAAACCCTTGTCACCGCGAGCGCCAGACACGCCGAAATCGTCCCGCGATCACCTCGGTATCCTACGCAGCGCATGGAGACAGCCGCCGTGGTCGTCCCGATTCGATCGTTCGTGCACGCGAAGGAACGGCTCGCCGTCGCGCTCGACGACGGGGCGCGCCACGCGTTGATCCGCGAGCTCGCCGGCCGCGTGATCGATGCCGCCCGAGGCCAACACATCGCGATCGTCAGCTCCGATGACGAGGTGGTGCGATTCGCGTCCGATCGATCGGTCGTGTGCCTCCCCGACCCCGGGACGCTCGACACCGCAGCCGACGCCGGCCGCGAGTGGGCGCGCCAGATCGGGGCCGAGCGAGTCGCGATCGTCCACGCGGATCTCCCGTTCGTCGAGAACCTCGATCCGCTCGTCGCACCTGCAGATGCGTGGGTCGCCGTGCTCGTGCCCGATCAGCGAGGTGACGGAACACCCGCGTTGTCGGTGCCGATCGACGCGCCGTTCGCCTTCGCATACGGGCCGGGCTCGTTCGCCCGCCATTTGGCGGCCGCGGTCGCGTCCGGCCTCCAGCCCCGGGTGCTGCACGACGCTCGTCTCGGCTTCGATGTCGACCTCCCGGAGGATCTCGAGACGCTCGCCGGCCGGATCCTGCCCACGTGACCCCTGATCCTGTCCATGCGATGACGAGCGACCTCGCGCGGCCGGCGCGTGCACTCGCCATCGGCGCCCATCCGGACGACATCGAGTTCGGATGCGGCGCGACGCTCGCCAAATGGTCGGCCGCCGGGTCGGTGCTCCATCTCCTCGTCCTCACCGACGGCTCGAAAGGCTCGTGGGATCCCGCGCGAGACCGCAACGAGTTGTCGGCGACTCGCGAGCGCGAACAGATCGCGGCGGCCGAGCGCCTCGGCGTCGCCGAGGTGCACTTCCTCCGGCGCGTCGACGGAGAGCTCGTGGACGACCTCGCCACACGCGCCGAGGTGTGCGGGGTCATCCGAGCTGTGCGGCCCGACGCCGTCCTCGCGCACGATCCATGGAAGCGATACCGGATCCACCCTGATCACCGCCACGCGGGCTGGCTCGCGCTCGACGCGATCGTCGCGGCACGCGATCCGCTGTTCTTTCCGGAGCTTGGGCTCGCCCCGCACCGACCAGAGGTCGCGTTGCTCTTCGAGGCGGAGATCCGCGATCACGTCGAGCGCGTCGACGAGACCCATGTCCGGGCTCGCATCGAGGCGTTGCTCGCACATCGCAGCCAGTGGGAGTCCACGATGCGTATCTCTGGCGGCATCTCTGGGCGCGATCGTTTCGACGATGAGCAGCGCCGCGAGTGCGCCGATGCCGGCGCGGTCGTGGGCGCATCGCTCGGCGAAGCCTTCAAGCGCCTCACCGACCTGTAGCGCCCTTGCGCAACGAACGTGGCCCGGCGCCAGCGCCGGGCCACGTGTCGTAATGCTTGCGAACGGCGCGTCAGCGCTTGTTCGCCGCCTTGCGCTTCGCCGGCTTCCGCGCGGCCTTGCGCTTCGCGGGGGCCTTCTTCGCTGCCCTCTTCTTGGCCGGCGCCCGCTTCTTGGCGGCCTTCTTCTTGGCAGCCTTCCGCTTGGCGGGAGCCTTCTTTGCTGCCTTCTTCTTGGCCGGCCGCTTCTTGGCGGCCTTCCGCTTGGCGGGAGCCTTCTTCGCGGCCTTCTTCTTGGCCGGCGCCCGCTTCTTGGCAGCCTTCTTCTTGGCAGCCTTCCGCTTGGCGGGAGCCTTCTTTGCTGCCTTCTTCGATGCCTTCTTTGCCGGAGGCACGGTCACCACCTTTCTGTGGTTTCTCAGATGTTGCTTGGTGCTGGTTCACCACTCGGGGTACAACCGCGGCCCTCCTGGCCGCCCCCTACCCGGGTTGGGGATCTAACCGCCGGCCACCTGCGCCTTGAACTTGGCGCCGACAGAGAACTTCGCCGACTTCGAGGCCGGGATGTTCACAGGTTCGCCGGTGCGAGGGTTGCGTCCGATTCGTGCGCTGCGCTGGGTCGGCGCGAACGCTCCGAAGCCGGGCAGCATCACTTTGTCGCCCTTCGCGACCGCGGATTGCACGCTTTCGATGAACGAGTTCAACGCGCGTTCGGCGTCGGCCTTCGAGAGACCGCTCGCGTCTGCCATCGCGTCGACAAGTTCGCCCTTGTTCACGTCGGACCTCCTGAACGTCGAGGGCGTATCTCGCAGATCAGACCTGATTCAACGCGCAAGGTCAAGCATTTCCATCCACTCCAACGCCGCGATGGCGCGTTGTCGCGGCGCGAACGAGCTGGGAATGTGAACGACCATGCCCGCAAACCGAACGAAGTTCGCCGGTTCGCTCTGCGAAAACTTCGCGAAGTGTCACGAATGCTCACGAGCATCCACCATTTGTGCATCGTGGAGCGCGATGATCGCCGTCGACGAATTTTTTCGCGCGTTTCACGCGTAGCAACAACAATATCGCCGTCGTGCGGAGCGACTGGTCACGCGTTGTTTCGAAATCCGACGCGTGGTTCGCGCGCGATCTCGGCGCGAGATCTCGGCGGACGTCATCTCAGCGTGACGACGCTTGCCGTGTTGTCTCGGTGCGCGCGCGTCGCCGCACCGGTCACGTCACGAGGCACCGAACATCGCCGAGCACCACCGAACAACGCACCGCTCGCACGCGGCACGGCCCGGGAACTCCCGGGCCGGTGTGACGACGATGGCTCCTGGCAGCCCCGAGCGGATTCGAACCGCCGTTTCCGCCTTGAGAGGGCGGCGTCCTGGGCCGCTAGACGACGGGGCCAGAGATGTTTCGCCCGAGTGGGCTATGTGGCTCGGGGGGGAGGACTCGAACCTCCAACCTCCTGATCCAGAGTCAGGCGTTCCGCCAGTTGAACTACCCCCGATCGGGTGCGAGGCCCCACCGACGCCGGAAACGGCGGAGCGGCAGGCCGATCATAGTAGCGAGGCCCGGAACGAGCTCTCCGATTCGACCGTGGCGTTCGAGCCTGCCGTACCCAACGACGCGACCGGCCGCGACCTTCAGTGACTCCTGCAGCATGCGCTTCTTCTCGGTCCAGCCGACGACCGGGCTCGAGCGCGTGGGTGATGTCACGGCGTCGAGGCCGACCTCCCGCGCGACGTCATCGATGCGCGCCATGTGGTACGGGTCGGACACGAGCACGACGCGTCGCTTGTCGCCATCGTGCAAGAAGCGAGCCGTCGCGGAGAGCGACTCCCACGAGCTACGTCCGTCGACCTCGCGCAGGATCGCGTCATCGGGAACCCCCTGCTCGTGGAGGTAGTTCGCACCCGCGGTGGCCTCGGTGAACCGATCACCTGGCTGGCGGCCGCCCGTGACGACGATCAACGGCGCGATCCCGTCCTGCCACAAGTCGACGGCGTGGTCGAGGCGCGCTTGCAGCTGCGGCGACGGTCGCCCGTCGTACTGCGCCGCGCCGAGCACGACGATCGCATCGGAGCGCCGCGCGTCGTCTTGGCGCGCGACCCGCCAGACATGGACGAAGATGAGGAGCCAGTAGACGAACGCGCCGATCAGCAGCAGCGCGAGCACGCGACGAGCGACACGCCAGGGCGTCAGAGGACCGATCACCTCAGCGCAACCTGACGCGAGCCCTCCGGAGACGGGCCAGCACCGAATCGCGTCCGAGGAGCACCATCGAGTCCCACAACGGCAGGCCGGTCGCGCGACCTTCGATCGCGCTGTAGTAGACGTGCATCGCTTTTCGAGGCTTCTGACCGGCCGCCTCTACCACTGGCCGCAGATCGACTCCCTCGACTGTCCACGGGCAGGCCTCGAGATGCGCCATGGCAGCGTCGAGCAGCCCTGCGGCGCCTTCGTGGGCCACGAGACGGGCCCAACTGTCGCCGTCGATCGCCAGGTCGTCGTCGTTGCCGCACAGGAAGGTGCACTGGTCTGCAAGCTGCACGAGGGTCGTCGCGCGCTCCCGTCCGAGCGCGACACCAGCGGCAAGGCGATCGTCGTCGAGAGCGTCCCCGCAACGGTCGAACACGAACGGGCGGACGCGCTCGGTCAGCTCGGGCACGGACAGGCGACGGAGGTGCTCGCCGTTCATCCACTCGAGCTTCTTGCCGTCGAACGTCGCAGGAGAGGTGTTGATGTCGGCGAGGTCGAATCGCGCGGCGAGCTCAGCGGTGGTCATGACCTCCGCGCCGTCGGACGTTCCCCAGCCGAGCAGCGCGAGGTAGTTCACGAGCGCTTCCGGCAGGTAACCGGCCGACCGGAACTCCTCGACGTGCACGGCTCCGTAGCGCTTGCTGAGCTTGTGACCGCCGGGTCCCAGGATCAGCGGGCAGTGGGCGTAGACCGGCTGGTCGGCGTGGCCCATCGCATGGCGGATCGCGAGCACACGATGGGTCGTGTCAACAAGATCCGCGCCGCGGATCACGTGTGTGATGCGCATGTCGAGATCGTCGACGGCGTTCGCCAAGTAGAAGATCGGGGTGCCGTCGGAGCGCACGAGGACGAAGTCGGTCACACTCGACCAGTCGACGGCGACGTCACCGCGAACGACATCGAGGAAGGAGGACCGTCCGTCCAGCGGGGTGCGAAACCGAATCGTGGCCGGGCGTCCTTCGGCGCGACGCGCGGCCCGGGTCGCGTGGTCGAGGTCCCTGCAGTGGCCGTCGTACCCAGGCGGGCGCCCGGCGGCACGCGTGACCGCGGCACGCGTGTCGAGCTCTTCTCTGGTGCAGAAGCACTCATACGCGTTGCCCGACTCGATCAGATCGAACGCGACCTCGCGGTGACGATCGAATCGCTCGCTCTGCACGTACGGCCCTTCGTCCCAATCGAGGCCGAGCCAGCCGAGCACGTCTCGGATCTGGTCGACCGCTTCTTTGGTGGAACGACCCGTATCGGTGTCCTCGACGCGCAGGATCATCGTGCCGTCGACATGCCGTGCGTACAGCCAGTTGAAGAGTGCGGTGCGTGCGTTGCCAACGTGCAAGAACCCGGTCGGCGCCGGCGAGAACCGAACCCTGATGTCGTTCTTGGCCCTGCTCATCTCGCTCCGTGGTTGGCGACGCGGGCGACGGTCGCCGCAATCTCCTCCGCGGAGGCGCCGGGTGTCAGCACCGCGGCAACGCCCGCCCGTGCAAGATCGTCGACGTCGGCCTCGGGGACGATGCCGCCGACGATCACAGGTGTGTCGAGGCCGAGGTCTCCGAGCGCGGCGACCACTGCGGGCGCCAGCGTGAGGTGAGCGCCGGAGAGCATCGACACGCCAACGACGTTCACGTCCTCGTCGCGCGCCGCGGCGGCGACGCCTTCCGGCGAGTTGAACAAACCGAGGTACACGACCTCGAAACCCGCATCGCGCAAGGTACGGGCGACGACCTTCACACCGCGGTCATGGCCGTCGAGCCCCACCTTCGCGAGGAGCACCCTGGTCGCCATCAGATCCTCGGGACCTCGACGTAGCGGCCGAACACGTCGGCGAGCGCGGCCATGATCTCGCCGAGCGTGGCACGCGTGCGGACCGCGTCGATGAGAGGCGGAAGCAGGTTGACGTCGGGGCGTTCGGCTTCACCCCGAAGCACGGCGAGGGCCGCCGTGACGGCACTCGTGTCACGACCCTCCCGAACCGCGGCGACCCGTTCACGCTGGCGCCGTTCGTCGTCGTGCGTGATTCGCAGCAGCGCAGGCTCGCTGGCGTCGTTGCCCTCGAAGAAGTCGTTGACGCCGACCGTGATGCGCCTGCCACGGTTGATCCGCTTCTCGAAGTCGTACGACGCGTCGGCGATCTCCGACTGGAACCAACCCTCCTCGACGCCACGGATGACCCCTTCGAGCAACGACCCGTCACCGAGCTCGTCGAGGTGCGCGAAGACTGCCTCGGCGCGCTGCTCGATCTCGTCGGTGAGCGCCTCGACGAACCAGGAGCCACCGAGCGGATCGGCCACGTTCGCGATCCCCGTTTCGTGCGCGATCACCTGCTGGGTACGAAGGGCGATCCGCGCCGAGTGCTCGGTGGGGAGCGCGAGCGCCTCGTCGTAGCTGTTCGTGTGCAGGCTCTGGGTACCGCCGAGCACCGCGGCCACCGCCTCGATCGCTGTGCGCGCGATGTTGACCTCGGGCTGCTGGGCGGTGAGCGACACGCCCGCCGTCTGCGTGTGGAAGCGAAGCTGTAGTGAACGGGCTTCGACCGCACCGTAACGCTCCCGGAGCCAGCGGGCCCAGATCCGACGTGCCGCGCGGTACTTCGCGATCTCCTCGAAGAAGTCGATGTGGGCATTGAAGAAGAACGACAACCGCGGCGCGAACGCGTCGACAGACAGACCGGCCTGGCGCGCCAACTCCACGTACGCGAACCCGTTCGCCAGGGTGAACGCGAGCTCCTGTACGGCGGTGGAGCCCGCCTCGCGGATGTGATATCCCGAGATGGAGATCGTGTGCCAGCGCGGCATCTCGGCCGTGCAGAAGGTGATGGTGTCGCGCACCAACCGCATCGACGGCCGCGGCGGGAACACGAATTCCTTCTGGGCCTGGTACTCCTTCAGGATGTCGTTCTGGAGCGTCCCGCCGAGCTGTGCACGGTCGAGACCGCCTTCCTCCGCGTTCGCGACGAACATCGCGAGGATGACGGCGGCTGGTGCGTTGATCGTCATCGACGTCGTGATGGCACCGAGGTCGATGTCGCGGTAGAGATCCGCGACGTCTGCAATCGTGTCGACCGCCACCCCGCACCGGCCGACTTCGCCGAGCGCCCGCGGATCGTCGGAGTCGAGACCCATGAGCGTCGGCATGTCGAACGCGGTCGACAGGCCGTCGCCACCCGCGCGGAGTAGCTCCTTGAAGCGGAGGTTCGTGTCATCGGCGGTCCCGAACCCGGCGAACATCCGCATCGTCCACAGCTTCGTTCGGTACATCGAGGCATACGGACCGCGGGTGTAGGGGTGCTGGCCGGGGAACTCGCCGTCGTCGGGCCCGTAGACCGGTTCGAGCGGAACCCCCGACATCGTCGCGAACTCGGAGTCTCGCTTCGGTGCGTCGGCGAAGGCCGCCGCCCAACGCTCGCGGTTCGAAACCATGCGCCCATTGTCGCGCGGTGTTCGCGAAACTCCGCCCGTGCGCACGACGATGGTCCGGGCCGCCACGGCCGATGACCTCCCGGCCTGCCATGCCGTCTGGCTGGCGACAGAGCATCCGGTGCCGGCGGGGCCACGGGATACCGCAGCGGTGTTGCCGCTCCACGAACACGAGCTGAACACGGGTCGATTGGTGGTCGCGACGCTCGGTCGTCAGGTCGTCGGGTTCGGGGCGACCCTGACCCGATCGCGGGTTGCCTATCTCGCCGACCTGTTCGTGCGACCCGAGGTGCAGGGTCGCGGGATCGGACGGCGCCTCCTTCACGCATTGCTCGACGACCAGGACGGTCCGCGCTTCACGATGGCATCGACGGACCCGAGGGCACAGCGGCTCTACGCGAGCTTCGGCATGATCCCGCGCGAGGACTTCTACTACCTGCGCGCCGACCCGGCGACCGTCGACCTCTCCAGGCTTGATTCCTCCGAGCTCGAGCTCGTCCCGGCGGGCATCGACGACGTGATCGAGTACGACCGGATCGTGACGTGTCGCGATCGCCGGATCGACTTCGAGCACGCTCGCGATCACCTCGGCGCGCGCCTGTTCCTCGCGCGCCGTGCGGGTGACGTCGTCGGCTACGCAAGCTTCGTCCATCCGATCTGGTGGAACCCGTGGCACCGCGACGCCGTGCGGATCGGTCCGATCGGGTTGCTCGATCCCGGCGCCGCGGCCGCGGTGCTCGCCGCGACGGTACGGGCGGCGGCCGTCGTCGATTCGAGCTGGCTCGGGCCATTCGTCCCCGAGTCGAGCCCCGCGCTCCGACCGCTGCTTGCCGCGGGGTTCCGCGTCGAGGACACCGACGTGTTGATGTCGAGCGAGCCCGACCTCCTCGACCCCGCGCGCTACCACCCGGCCGTCGACACTGCATGACCGTTACGCTCCCGCGTCGTGAAGTTGGCGGCGCGTGCCATGATGCGGCTCGTGGGCACATGGCCTGGGGCATGCCCTGCTCATGTGCCCATGAACGACGAGGCGCTCCCGCGGGAGTGTTCCCGTCAGCGCTCGGGCGTGAGGCCGAAGCGATCCACGTAGAAGCCGAGCGCGCGGTAGCGCTCCGCCGGGTCGAGGCCGAAGTCGTCGAAGTCGTAGATCACGGCGCCGAACCTGCCGCGCGGATGCTCGCGCATGAAGGCATCCATCTGGGCGCGGGTCTCGGTCGTGAACGGCTGCCCTGCGACGTCGTAGATCCGTCGCACCATGGCGATGTCGTCGGCCATGAACTCATCGAAACCGACGTCGATCGTGCGCTCGGCGGGCAACACGTCGTGGTCGCGGGCACAGGCGCGCAACATCACCTCGAGGCGGTTCGACCACTCGGCTGCGATGCGCTCCGGGTCGGGATGCGCGGCGTTCATCCGTGCCGAGTAGGCGAGCATCGTCACCATCGAGATCGTGACCGACACCGGGTCGCGGTGCGTCACGACGAACGTCGCGTCCGGGAAGGTGTCGACGAGCGCAGGAAACTGCTCGAGATGTTGGGGGGACTTCAGCACCCATCGCTCCCCGCCTCGCAACCATGTCGCCGCCTTCAGCACCGTCTTCATGTACTCGTAGTGAGGACGCTGATCGTGCGCCTCGTAGTACCGCCGCCAGCTCGGGATGTACGCCGCCGACTCGAACAACATCGTCGACAGATCGATCGCGAGAAGCTGGATCTCCTCGTGCACGTGATCCCAGGTCATCTCGTGCATCCGTTTGAACAGCGGCATGCTCGCGTCGATGAAGTCACAGGCTTGCTTGCACCGCGCGACACGCGGGTCCTCGCCGTCGGGTCCGGGCGCCTCCCCGGGCGTCGGGATCGGCTCGACGCTCTCCCAGTACGGCAGCGCGCGAAGCCGGTGGTCGGCCGAGATCAGATTGTGCAAGTGGGTCGTACCAGTACGCGGCAGGCCGCAGATGACGATCGGCGCGACGATCTCGACCGCGTGGATCTCCGGGTGCTGGGTGAGCAGCCGCTGGAGCAGCAGGCGGTTCTTCAGCAGCCCGACGAGCATCGTCGCGTTGCTCAGCGTGCCGAACGGCGACAGGCCGGCCTCCTCTCGCAACGCTCGGCACAGCACTGCGAGTCGTTCCCGCCACGACCCGTCGCCCCCGAACTCATCGCCCCCGAACTCATCGAGCGCGGCGTCCCAGCCCCCAGCATCCCAGCGCCCGAGTTGTGCTCGCGCGTCGTCGATCAGCGCGTCGGGCTCGAGCCGGATCGACTCGGCGATCGCCGCGACCGCCTCGCGCATCGCTGCGACGTCGGGCGCGAAGACCGGCTCGGTGTAGTCGGTGATGCGGGCCGGCGATGGACGGATCAAGGATATCGGAGATCGACGACGAGCCGGGTCATGGAGCACTCCGTCGCGAGTTCCGAGGCGCGCTCCGGGTGAAGCGCACATGGACGTGGCGCAAGCCGTTGTGCTTGTTGCTGCGAGCCCATTCTGGCACGGCCGTGAGCTCGACGGTGTCCCACGCACGCAGAGTCTCCTCGAGCAGGACGCGCAGCTCGAGGCGGGCGAGGTTCGCGCCGAGGCAGTGATGCACACCATGGCCGAAACCGAGATGCGGATTCGGGTCGCGGGTGATGTCGAACTCCATCGCGCGGTCGAACACGACCTCGTCGCGGTTCGCCGACGCTTCCCAGAACACGACCTTGTCACCGGCTCGGATGCGTTGGCCGGCGAGTTCCGTATCGACCGTTGCCGTGCGTCGGTTGTAGGCCGCGGGGCTGATCCAGCGCACGAACTCCTCGATCGTGGTCGCGACGTGCTGAGGCGCGCGCTGGAGGAGCCGCCATTGCGCAGGGTCGCGCGCCAACTCCAGGAGGCCGCCGGCCGCAGCGTTGCGGGTCGTGTCGGAACCAGCCGCGAAGAGCAACGCGAAGAACGATTGGAGCTCCTGGTCCGTGAGCGACGGCGGATTCTGGTCAGCGAGCTGCGCGTGCACGACGTTGGAGAGCATGTCGTCGGCCGGATCGGCTCGTTTCTTCGCTACGAGGTTCGTGCCGTACTCGAACATCGTCGCTCCCGACTCGGCAAGCGACGTGTCGTAGCCGGTCGCCGAACGGCGGTTGCCAAAATCGAACACCTTCTCGACGCTCTCGAACAGCACGTGCCGATCTGCTTCGGGGATTCCCAGGAGAACGCAGATCGCCTGCATCGGCAGCTCCGCCGCGATGTCGACGAGGTAGTCGCACTCGCCAGCCGACGCGCCACTCGGGGCAGCGCCGTCGAGCAGGCGGCGAGTGCGCAGGCGCAGGTCGGCCTCGAGGCGGCCGATCATGCGCGGCGTGAGACCGCGCGACACGAGCGTGCGGATCCGCTGGTGCCGCGGGTCGTCCATCATGTTGAGCAGCGAGCCGGCCGCGGGCGAGTCCGGCAGGATCGTCCCGCCGTAGGGCCGTTCGCCGCCGGTCTCCGACGAGAACGTGCGGGCATCGCGCATCACCGCAAGCGCTTCGGCGTGGGTCGCCACCGACCAGAACCCCTCGCCATCGGGGGTGTGCACGGTCGGCTCGTGCCAGTAGACGGGCGCCTCTTCGCGGTGAAGCACGAAGAGGTCGTGTGGGAAGCCGTCCGCGAAGTTGTCGAGGTCGGTGAGGTCGCAGTCTCGGAGGCGGCGGCCGCGCACTCGTGCACCAGTTGTCGAGCCGGTCATGATCGGGAGAGTCTGCCCTACCATGCCGCTCCGATGCCGGGGGCCTTCGACGCGATCCTCTACGACTTCGGTGGGGTGTTCACCGGTTCGCCCTTCGACACGATCGGTGCTGCCGCTGGCGAGCTCGGTGTGTCGGCAGAGCGGCTGTTGGAGATCGTGTTCGGGCCTTATCACGCCGACACCGACCATCCGTGGCACCAGATGGAACGCGGCGAGATCGAGTTCGTCGCCGCACGCGACGCGTTGATCGCGCATGCGCGGGCTGAAGGGCTCGACCTCGACCCCTTTTCGTTGTTGCGCAATACCGCAGGGCGTGATGGCGAACACTCGGCCGTGATGGTCGCCCATCTCCGCGAGCTGCGCGTCGAGGGCTACCGCAGCGCGATCGTCACGAACAACCTCAAGGAGTTCCGCCCTCACTGGGAGAAGTTGATCCCGTGCGACGAGCTGTTCGACGCGATCGTCGACTCGTCGTTCGAAGGTGTCCGCAAGCCCGACCCGCGCATCTACGAGATCACGTTGGACCGGCTCGGCGTCGAGGCTGATCGCGCCGTCTTCCTCGACGACTTCGCCGCCAACGTCGAGGCGGCCCGCGCGCTCGGTATGGCCGGCGTGGTCGTCACGCGCGACCGGGAGGCAGCGATCGCCGAGCTCGACGCGATTCTCGGCCGCGCATGACGCTTTCGACGGCGAGCGGCCGCGGCACGCTCCCCCACCGACTCGAATCATGGCAGCGCTTCTGGTCTCCCGGCTGACGGTGCCCACCGTCGCTCAGGAGTCGAGCCAGAGCTCTCGGTCTTGCCAGCGGGCGACGAGCCGGTAGCCGAGCACGTCGTTCAGGCCGATGATCGAGGCGTTCGTGCTCGCGTTCCACGTCTCCACGTGCGTGACGTCCGGTCGCTCGGTCCCCAACCGCAGGAGGTTCGTGCGCTTCAACCAGCTCCCCAGGCCGCGCCGGCGGTGTGCAGCCGCGCGGCGAGCGATCCTCGATCGTCGGGTGCGACCGGCACGATCCGCATGTCCCCAACCCTCCCGCCCAGAGTGAGGTGCGTCGATAGCCGTCGAATATCAACGGCTATCGACGCACCACCATTTGCGTAGTGCGGTGCACGGGGTTCGTGTCGAACCGGGGGACGAGGTGCTTGCCGAACGTCTCGACCGCCTCGATCGCGACGTCGCCGCTCATCGCCGAGCTGAGCAGCCCGAACACGAGCTGGTCGACGCCGGCGTCGACGTATCTCCGCACGGCCTTTTCGACCTCGTCGGGTGTCCCGTAACAGATCACCCCGGCCGCGATCCTCTCGTCGATCTGCTCGCGGGTCGGTTCCGGGAGTACCGCGGGCCACTTCGGGAAGCCGGACGGCACAGGGAACGTGTCGAGGTAGCGGAACACGAGGCTGTTCTGGTACGCGCCGTACATCGTCGTCGAGAGGTCGCGCACGCGCTGACCATCCTCGAGGCAGAGCATCTGGCTCGTCACCATGATGTTGTCGTTGACATAGTCGCCCACAGGTTCGGCGTCTTGGATTCTCGTCTTGTACATCTCGATCAGCGGCTTCAACGGCTCGATGCCACCCAGGGTGAAGCACAGCACGCCGAGGCCCATCTGTGCCGCCTTCTCGAACGTGCTCGGCGATCCGGCCGCGACCCACATCGGCGGGTGGGGATCCGTGTAGGGCTTCGGCAGCACGTTCCGGGCCGGCATGGCGAAGTGGGTGCCCTCGTGGCCCGGGTACTCCTCTGCGCGCCACATCGCCCGGAACTCCGCGACGACCTCGTCGAACATCTCGCGTGTCACCTCGGGCTCGGGGATCCCGAAGCCGCGCTGCTCGGTTGTCGAGGAGCCGCGGCCCATCCCGAACTCGAACCTGCCCTCGGAGAGGTGGTCGAGCATCGCGACCCGCTCGGCAATGCGCGCTGGGTGGTTCACCGGCGGTGTGATGTTGAAGATCCCCGAGCCCAGGTGGATGCGGTCGGTCGCGTGCGCGAGGTACCCGAGGAACACCTCGCTCGCAGAGAGGTGCGAATACTCGGTGAGGAAGTGGTGCTCGGTCACCCACGTGTACTTGAACCCGCTGCGATCGCCGGCCTGGACCAGTGCGATCTCGTCCATCAGCCGCTGGTGTTCCGGGCGCTGCTTGCCCTCCGCCCACTGGTGCAGGACGCATCCGCTGTTGAACAAACCGAACTCCATGCGCCGGACCGTAACACCAACTTGGAACACGTTCTAAAATCGCTCGATGCGGTGGTGCGTGCCGTTCCCGATGTTCCCTGCGGACCAGCTCGTGCCGATGGCGCGCGCGGCGGAGGCGAGCGGCTTCGACTCGATTGCCGTCCCCGACTCGGTGTTCTTTCCCGAGCATGTCTCTGCCGACTATCCGTACTCGGCCGACGGCGCTCGGTTCTGGGCGCCTGACACGCCGTTCGTCGACCCGTTCGTCGCCATGGCGGCGATGGCCGCCGTCACCGACCGGATCGAGCTGACGACGAACGTGGTGAAGCTCCCGTTGCGGAACCCGCTGCTCGTCGCCAAACAGCTCGCGAGCCTCGCCGTGCTCGCCGGCAACCGGGTCTCGTTGGGCGTCGGGCTCAGCTGGATCCCCGAGGAGTTCGCCTGGACGCACACCGACATGCGCACACGCGGCAAGCGCTGCGACGAGATGATCGCGATCCTGCGGCTGATCTGTGGTGGCGGTGGCCCGCAATTCGTCGAGCACCACGGCGAGTTCTACGACTTCGACCGGCTCATGATCGCGCCGGCACCGACGCAGCCGGTCCGCATCGTGATCGGTGGGCTCTCCGAGCCGGCCCTGCGCCGCGCCGCGCGCCTCGGCGACGGCTGGATCTCGGTGCAGAACACGTCCGAGGAGATCGCCGGCGCGATCGCACGGCTCGAAGCGCTCCGGAGCGAGTATGGGCGTTCGGCCGTACCGTTCTCGCTCAATGTCCTCGCGGTCGACGCCTTCGACCTCGACGGCTATCACCGGCTCGCAGAGCTCGGCGTCACCGAGATCCAGGCCGTGCCCTGGTACTTCATGGGCGCCGACCCGAACGACCTCCAGGTGAGGCTCGACTCGCTCGCATGGTTCTCCGAGACCGTGATCACCAGGTTCTGAGACATCAGCAGCTTCTGGGGTCGTGTCCGCTGCCGGCGCTCAGGATCGGCCGGCCGGGCGCCGATACGCCATGCGGGCAGAGCTGGGAGTCGAGGACGGGACTCCCGGAACGATGGAACTGGCGCGCGTGGCCAGGGCGGTGATGCTGGCAGCGTTGACCTTGGGTCTCGCAGGCCCCGCGGCGGCCGGCGATCGCCGCGAACCCGCGTCGGAGCAGGAGCGCGGCGCCAACCCCGACGCCCAGGCCGTGGCACACGACGGCGGGCACGGCAACGCGCTCGACTGCGAGGCGACAGCCATCCCGGGCGTTTCCGTCCTCTGCGTGCACGGCGAGGATCCGCCACCTGCCGGTGCCGACGTCGACGAGAAGCGCACGGTCGCCGAGCTCGCCACCGACACCGAGGCGACCACCGCGGCCGCCGGCGGTGTCACGAGCACCTCCTGCTCGGGCGACGGCACGAGCGGCAAGCGTGTCCAGGCGATCTACGCGCGCGCGTCCGACGTCACCGACCGTTCGGCCCAGGTCGTGCCCCTGATCCGCGAGTGGGCAGCGGCGACCGAGCAGAGCTTCGTCGAGTCCGCTGCCGCGACGGGCGGCGTGCGCCGCATTCGTTGGGTACACGGCGCCGACTGCGCGCTCGACGTCGACGTCGTGACGATGGCAACGACCGGGGACGACAGTCTCGGCGCGACGATCGGAGCGCTGCAGTCCGCCGGTTACAGCTCGGCGAGTCGCAAGTACCTCGTCTGGGTCGACGCGAACGTCTATTGCGGGATCGCGCAGCTCTACGCCGACAGCGACGCCGCGAACAACTACAACGACGGCGCGTTCGCGATGTACGCCCGCGTCGACAACGGCTGCTGGGGGTACTCGTACCCGCCGGTCGAGGCGCACGAGCTGATGCACAACCTCGGCGCGGTCCAGTCGAACTCTCCGAACCATTCGCCCTACGGCCACTGCCTCGACGACAAAGACGTCATGTGCTACGCCGACGGGCCCGGCGTAGTCGTCGCGACCGTGTGCGCGGACATCGAGAACGAGCGGCTCTTCGACTGCAACAAGGACGACTACTTTCACACCAACCCGCCCGCCGGCTCCTATCTTGCGACGAAGTGGAATACCGCGAACAGCAGCTTCCTGCACAGCGGTCCCGGATCGCCCGATCCGCCCGACGGCGGCAGCGAAGACCCGGTCGTGAAGACCTCGTACTCGTGGTGGTCGGGACAGATGACAGCGAGCGCGCACACCGTGACAAAGACCGTGTTGCCGACAGCCGATGGCACGCTCACCGCGCGCCTGAAGTTCACGGGCACGAAGGCGGCGCGGCTACGCGTCTACGCCGACGACGTGCTCGTCGAAGACGTCAGGCAGGCGGGCGGGATGTTCGTCGTCGAGGTCGACGTGACCGCAGGCGCGGTCGTGAAGTTGCGCGTCGGCGCAGACACGCAAGTGAAGTGGATCCTGCGCGCGTACTACCCGACGGTCGTCGTCTGATCTCGCTCACCGCTACCGTGACCCCGTGGACACGATCCGTGTTCTCGGCGCCGCCCAGGTCCGCTCACTGTTGACGGTCGACTCGGTGCGCGACGCCGTGCGGCGCGCGCTCATCGCGCACGCGCGCGGCGCGACGAGCGTCCCGCCCAGGATCGCAGCCGCCGCACCGGGCGGGCTGCTCGCCGCGATGCCTGGGTGGGTCGATGGGATCGGTCTCGCCGCGAAGCTCGTGAGCGTCTTCCCCGGCAACGTCGACCGGCCGTCGCATCAGGCACTGATCGCCGTGTTCGACGATCAGGGTTCTCCCGTCGCGGTGCTCGACGGTACCGGGATCACCGCGCTCCGAACCGCGGCGGCGAGCGCACTTGCGGTCGACGTCTGCACGAAGACCGACATCGATGTGCTCGCGATCCTCGGCGCCGGGGTCCAGGGGCATTCGCACCTCGAGGCGATCGCGGCCGTGCGGAGCTGGCGCGAGATCCGGGTCGCGTCGCGGAACCGGGAGCACGCAGGCGCGCTGGCGGCGCGAGATCCGCGCGCCATCGTTGTCGGCGAGTTCGAGGAGGCCGCCCGCGGGGCCGATGCCGTCTTGTGTTGCACCGACGCTTCCGAACCGGTTGTCGATCGCGATTGGCTCGCGCCGCATGCGCACGTCGGATCCGTCGGGTCCGGCTGCGAGCTCGACGCAGCAACGGTCGCTGCAGGCCAGTTGATCGTCGAGTGGCGCGGTGCGGCCGACGAACCACCGCCCGCCGGAGCGCGCGATCTCGTCGGCGCCGACCCGGCGCGAGCGATCGAGCTCGGCGCGGTGCTCACGGGTGATGCGTACGTCGACGCAGCCGCGCTCACGGTGTACAAGTCCACGGGGCACGCGTGCGAAGACGTGGCGGTCGCAGCGATCGTCGTCGCCGCGGCAGTCGAGGCGGACGTCGGAACCGTGGTCGACCGCTGACGACGCACCGTTCTAGCCTGCCCCGTATGCGTCGACCGCTCCCGTTCCTTGCGTCTGCAGCGCTGTTCGTCGCCGCGTGCGGGAGCAGCGATGGCACGAGCAGCCCGACCGCGAGCGCCAACGCGAGCGGGGCCCGCGAGGCGTCGACGACGGTGGCGCCGACCACGCTCGTGCCGACCACTCCCACGCCGACCACCACGACCGTCGCCGCGCCCGCAGTTGCCGACCGCGGCACCTTCGCAGTCGGTGAACGCACCGAGACCTACGTCGACGCGAGCCGGCCGACCGACGCAAACAACGACTTCGCGGGCGCGCCCGACCGCACGATCGAAACGGTGATGTGGTATCCCGCGAGGGGCACGGCGTCGGACGGCGCGTCGACACCGGACGCCGCGCTCGACACCGACAGTGGGCCGTATCCGCTGATCCTGCTCAGCCACGGCTGGACCGCGAACGCGCAGGTGTACCAGCTGATCGCGCGCACGTGGGCCTCGGCCGGGTACGTCGTCGCCGCGCCGAACTATCCGCTCTCGACGACGACGGCGCCCGGCGGTCCGATCGTCGGCGATGTCGAGAACCAGCCCGCGGACGCAAGCTTCGTGATCGACCAGGTGCTCGCCGACGCCGAGCTCGGTGAGGTCATCGACGCAGACCGCATCGGCGCGGCGGGCCACTCGCTCGGTGGGATCACCACGTTCGCGCTCGTCTACGCCGAGTGCTGCACCGACGACCGGATTGACGCGGCGATCCCCATGTCGGGCATCGCTGGTATTGCTGCGAACCCGAGCACGTACTTCGGAGGCACCGCGATCCCGCTGCTGATCCTGCACGGCGACGAGGACGAGCTCGTTCCGTACCGGCTGGGCGAGGATGCCTACTCCGATGCCGCGGCGCCGAAACTGTTCGTGACGTTCGAGGGCGGCAACCACATCTGGCCGTACATCGGTGGCACGGAGGACGCGCGCCGGCTCGCCTATCAGGATCTCACCACCGCCTTCTTCGACTACTACCTGAAGGACGATCCAACCGGCCTCGACCGTGTCCGAGCCGCGGTCGAATCGAGCGACCCTCCCGCGAACCTGCAGGAAGACACCCCCCTGAGGCGAACATTGAGCAGTCAGCTACCGATCTTGGTGGTCGACTGCTCAATGTTCGTCAGGTGAGCAGCTGGTTGGCGATCACGATGCGCTGGATCTGGTTCGTGCCCTCGTAGATCTGGGTGATCTTCGCGTCGCGCATCATGCGTTCGGCGGCGAAGTCGCGTGTGTAGCCGGCACCGCCGAGGAGCTGCACACAGTCGGTGGCGACACGCATCGCGGTGTCGGACGCGACGAGCTTCGCGGTCGCGCTCGCACGCGCCGTACCTTTGAGCGCGCCGTCGAGCAGCGAGCACGCGCGATAGACGAGGAGGCGGGCACCGTCGACCGCGGCGGCAAGGTCGGCGAGCATGAACCGCACGCCCTGGAACTCGCTGACACGCTGTCCGAACTGGCTCCGGTCCTGCACGTACCGGACCGCGAGGTCGAGCGCGCCCTGTGCGATCCCGAGTGCCTGCGCCCCGACGAGCGGGCGCGACCGGTCGAGCGCCCCCATCGCGTAATAGAAGCCGCGACCCTCCTCCCCGACCAGGTTCGCGGCCGGAACCACGCAGTCATCGAGGACGATCTCGCCCGTCGGCGAGCCACGCACGCCCATCTTGTGCTCGAGCTTGCCGATCGAGAAGCCGGGTGCGTCGGCTTCGACGACGATCGCGCTGATGCCACGGTGACCTGCGCCAGGATCGGTCTTGCAGAAGACCGTGTAGTAGTGGCTCACGCCCGCGTTCGTGATCCAGTGCTTGCGGCCGTTCAGCACGTAGTGGTCGCCGTCCCGCGCGGCACGGGTGGTCATCGCCGCGACGTCGCTGCCTGCTGCGACCTCCGAGAGGCAATAGCTCGCCTGGCGCTCGCCGCTCGCGACGCGCGGCACGACGCGCGCCCGCAACTCGCTACTGCCGTGTTCGAGCACGGCCGCCATCCCGAGCTTCGAGATGAACGTGAACAGGCTGCTCGACGCGCAGACCCGCGCGACCTCCTCGACCGCGATCGCATGCGCCAGCACGCCCGCACCCTGGCCGCCGAACTCCTCGGGGAACGCGAGACCGGTGAAACCCGCGGCGCGCCACGCCTCCCAGCTCGCCCAGGGATACTCCTCGCGCTCGTCGGCCGCCGCTGCGTTCGGCGCGATCTCGGCCTCGGCCAGCCGCCGCACCGACGCGCGCAACGCCTCGTGCTCGTCGTCGAGCGAGAAGCTCCCCATGGTTCAGTGCTCGTTCGCCGACCCGGCGACGAGCCGGCGCCACTCCGAGACACCCGCCAGCAGGGTTCCCGGCGAGCACCGCAACACGTCGCTCGGCACCGAATCGACCAGCCCGCGCCGGACCGGATAGTGGTGGTCGGCGTCGTGGACCAGCCGCGAACGAACGGCAGCGAACTCGGCATCGGCCGACCCGTCGTAGCCGAGCAGCGTGACCGCCATATCGACGTCGGGCTTCACCGGAGCGCGCCCGAACAACGACGCTCGCTTCATCGCGATCTCGGCCACGACAGCCACGGCGTCGTGCCGCTCTTCGCCCGACGCCAGCTGGAGACCCTCCTTCGCCCGCTCGGCGAGCGTGCGGGCGTACCCGACGTTCGGCCCCGGTGAACCGAGCAGCGGACCGATGGGCTGCCCACGCGCCAGGTCACCCGGGCGGTCGGTGCGGGTCTTGCGCGCCGGCGGATACGCGACACCCGGCGGCAGGTTCTGGCGGTGGCGCGGGGTCTCGTCGAGCTCGTCGGCGACGAACGGATCGGTCGGCACGCGCGGAGAATACGGCATTCCCCGCCGGGAACTGGTCGTGCACGGCCGCACCGAACCTCGGCGGCGAGAATGGCGCCGTGCAGGCTGCCGTGAGCGAGACGAGTCGAACGACGAGCGGCCGCCGCGACGTGATGTTCGGAGCCGCCGAGGTGCTCGCACTCACCGGCGCGGCGATCGCCCAACCGCTGCTCGACCAGTTCGGTCGCGCGCCCGATGTCTTCCTGCGCGCCGGTGTGAGCCGCGCCGGGCTCTGGTGGTTCGCGCTCGCGATCGCGTTCGTTCCACCGATCGTGATCGCGACGGTCGAGTCGACGGTACGCGCGGGCGCAGGACACGCCGCTCACCGGTGGCTGCATCGCACGATCGTCGCGCTCCTGGTCGCCGCGTTCGTCGGGCCCCTCCTTCGCATCAGCGCGGGGTGGGAAGGCGCGCCGGTGGTGCTCGGCGCGATCGCGGCCGGAGTGGCGTTCGCCGTGTTGCACGCGAAGGCACCGCTGATCCGCCAGTGGCTGGCGTTCGGTTCGGTGCTGCCCGTCGTTGCTGTCGCCCTGTTCGTGTTCGCGGCACCGGTCAGCGACCTTGCCCGTCTCCGCGAGGCCGAGGCCGCGCCGGAGCTGGAGTTGACGTCGGAGTCACGCGAGACGCCGATCGTGTTCCTCGTGTTCGACGAGTTCCCGGTCTCGGCACTGCTCGCGCCGGACGGATCGATCGACGCCGATCGCTTTCCGGGGTTCGCCGAGCTCGCTGCCGGATCTCGCTGGTACCGGAGCGCGACAACGGTGAGCACGCACACCGACTTCGCGGTGCCTGCGTTGCTCACCGGTCGTTACCCCGAGAACGGCTTGCGCCCCGCGCTCTGGACCGAGTATCCCGAGAACCTCTTCCGGCTCCTCGCCGGCGCCTACACGATGCGCGTCAACGAGTACGTCACGCAACTGTGCCCCGACGAGCAGTGCCCCGACGAGCCGGCGCGCACCGCCACATCGACCGGTCGAACGGATGCGACCGCCTCGACCCCCGCCGCCGAGCCACCGGCGCGCGATGCGCCGGGCGGGCTCCGTTCGTTGTTCGCGCTCGCGCGCGAGGAGCTGCGCGACCGGCTGAGCGCGCGCACGCAGCGACGCGTCGTCGAGGCGACCGTCACCGAGGAGCTCGAAACCGCGCCCACGTCGACCACCACGCCGATCACACCGGCGGAGATTCCCGACGCGACGACCACGACCACGACGCCCGGCCCACCCGAGGCAATCGATTGGGAGGCGCTGAACCGGATCGCGGCCGCACAGCCGGCCCGCTTCGTCGACTTCCTCGCCGGCATCGACTCGTCCGAACCGGCGCGCACGCTGCACTTCCTCCACCTGCTCGTCCCACACGTGCCGTGGCACGTGACCGCCGACGGCTTCCAATACCAGTACTCGGAGAACGCCGACGTGCAGTTCCCCGGCTACAACTGGGGCTGGGAGACGACAGCAGCGGGCGAGGCGGCGCGCCAGCGCTTCGTGATGCAGGCGGGCTACGCGGACTCGCTCGTCGCCCTGACGATCGAGCGGCTGCGGGACGCCGGCCTCTGGGACGACGCGATCGTGGTCGTCACCGCCGATCACGGCATCGCGTTCAGCGAGGGCGCGACGATGCGCGGCATCGAAGCAGGACCGGCCGAGCTCCTCGGCGTTCCGCTCTTCGTGCGCGGTCCAGGGGTCGATCCGGGCGTCGACGATCGACCCGCACAGACGGTCGACATCGTGCCGACGATCACCGACCTGCTCGACGTCGAGCTGCCGTGGTCCGTCGACGGCGTCAGCCTGCTCGGCACCCCGCGGACCGCGACCACCCACCCGCTCGGGGTCGCGTCGTTCGGACACCCTGTCGAAGTCGTCGAGATCGATGTGAGCACGCAGCTCGAGGATCTCCTGGCGCTCGCGCCACCCCCGCGCAGGACCACGGCAGCGACAGGCGCCGGGAGCCGCGACCTCGAGATCCTGCAGAGCTGGCCGAACGGCGACCTCGTCGGCCGGCCTGCGAGCGAGGTTCTCGCGGACGCCCGCACCGAAGGGCGAGTCGGCCTCGAGTACCCCGACACCGACGCGTTCGACGACGTGGACCTCACCGCGCCGCTCCCCCTGCACGTCGTTGGCTCCGTCGAGGGCGGCGCACCCGGCGACCTCGTGGTGATCGTCGTGAACGGTCAGGTGGCCGGCGTCGCCGAGGTCTTCACCGACCACGTCTCGCCGACGAGGTTCACCGCGTTGCTCGACCGCACTGCGCTGCGCGAGGGCGACAACGAGCTCAGCTTCGCCGTTCTGCCTGGAGCAGCGCGAAATGGATCGAGTCGAGGAGTGCCTGCCAGCTCGCCTCGATGATGTTCTCGTTCACGCCGATCGTCGTCCACGTCGAGTGCCCGTCGGTGCTGTCGATCAGCACGCGTGTGATGGCCCCGGTGCCCTTGTTCGAGTCGAGGATCCGCACCTTGTAGTCGGTGAGGTGCAGGTGCTCGAGCTCGGGGAACGACCCGTTGAGCGCCTCGCGCAGGGCGGCGTCGAGCGCGTTCACTGGCCCGTTTCCCTCGGCGGTCACGATGCGCCGCTCGCCCCGGACGTGCAGCTTGATCGTCGCCTCGGTATAGACCTCGACCGAGTCGGGCGCCGCGGGGCTCGCGTTCTCCCAGCGGGCGCGTCCCTCCAGCGTCTCGACCTTCCACGTCTCGACGGTGAACCAGTCTGGGCGCCAGCCGGTCGCCTTGCGCATGAGCAGCTCGAGGCTGCCGTCGGCGACCTCGAAGTGGTAGCCCTCGTGTTCGAGGCGCTTCAGCGTGTCGACGACGTCGTTCACCTGCGGTCCGTCGAGCTCGAGCCCCAGCTCCTTCGCCTTCAACAGCAAGGTGCTCTTGCCGGCGAGCTCCGACACGACGAAGCGTGTGCCGTTGCCGACCAGGTCGGGACCGACGTGCTCGTACGCGTCGGGACGGCGGGCGATCGCGCTGACATGGAGCCCTGCCTTGTGCGCGAACGCGCTCCCACCGACGTACGCGGCCTGGGGGTTCAGCGGCATGTTCACGAGCTCGGCGACCATGTGCGCGACCGAGGTGAGTCGCTCGAGGTTGCCGCGCGGGATCGTGTCGATGCCCATCTTCAGCGTGAGGTTCGGGATGATCGTCGTGAGATTGCAGTTTCCTGTGCGCTCGCCGTAGCCGTTGATCGTGCCCTGGACCTGCATCGCACCGCCACGTACCCCGGCGATCGCGTTCGCGACGCCGGTGCCGGCGTCGTCGTGGAGATGGACGGCGATCCCGACGTCGCCGCCGAAGTAGTCGAAGACCTCGCCGACGATGCGCTCGACGTCGGCCGGCAACGAACCGCCGTTCGTGTCGCAGAGCACGAGGCGCGTCGCGCCCTTCGTCGCCGCTGCCTCGAGCACTCGCAGTGAGAACTCCGGGTTACGCCCGTACCCGTCGAAGAAGTGCTCTGCGTCGAAGAAGACCTCGCGGCCGTCGCTCCGGAGGAACTCCACCGAGTCGGCAACCATCGCGACGCCCTCGTCGAGGGTGGTGTTCAGCGCCTCGGTGACGTGGTAGTCCCAGCACTTCCCGACGATGCACACGACGCCGGTGCCCGCATCGAGCAGGTGGCGCAGGGTGTCGTCGGTATCGACCTTGCCCTTGACCCTGCGCGTCGAACCGAACGCGACGAGGCGGCTCGTCGTGAGCGCGAGCTCGCGGTGCATGCGCGCGAACACCTCGTCGTCCTTCGGGTTCGCGCCCGGCCAGCCGGCCTCGATGTAGTGCACTCCGAGCCAGTCGAGCTGTTCGGCGATCCGCAGCTTGTCGTCGGCGGTGAGCGAGATCCCCTCGAGCTGGGAGCCGTCGCGCAACGTCGTGTCGTAGATCTCGACGGCGGCGGGGGTGCGCGGGTTAGCCGACATGTTCGACCCACTCCTTGTACTTGTCGACCTGCCCACGCACGGCCTTTGCGTACTCCCGTGCGATCGCCGTCGTCATCGGACCCGGGCACGGGAGCGGTCGATCGTCGACGCTGTTGACGGCGCTGACCTCGGCGGCGGTCCCGCAGACGAACATCTCGTCGGCGATGTAGAGGTCGGATCGGGTCAGCTCGCCGATCGCGACCTCGAAGCCGAGGTCGCGCGCGATCGTCGTGACCGAGTGCTGCGTGATCCCCTCCAGCGCGCCCGCGTGCAACGGTGGTGTGATGAGCCGGCCGTGGCGCGCCGCGAAGATGTTCTCGCCGGTGCATTCGCTCACAAGGCCTTGCGGGTTGAGCATGATGGCCTCGTCGTAGCCGGCCTTGAGCGCCTCGACCTTCGCGAGCGAGCTGTTCACATAGTTCCCTGTCGTCTTCGCGGCCGGGGGCATCGTGTTGTGGTCGTGTCGAGTCCAGCTGCTGATCTTCATACGGACGCCCTTGCTCGCCGCGTCGTCGCCGAGGTACGCGCCCCACGGCCAGCAGGCGACCGCAACGTCGACCTTGCACGGCAGCGTGTTGAGCCCCATCTCGCCGTAGCCATAGAACGCGATCGGGCGGATGTAGCAGCCGGGCAGACCGGTCGCGCGCACGGTGTCCTTGACCGCGGTGACGAGCTCGTCGACCGTGTACGGCAGCTCCATCATGAGGATCGCCGCGCTGCGCTCCATGCGTTCCATGTGCTCGGTGAGACGGAACACCGCAGGGCCACGGTCGGTCTCGTAGGCGCGGATCCCCTCGAACACGCCCATGCCGTAGTGCAGGGTGTGGGTAAGGACGTGGATCTGGGCGGCGTCCCAATCGACGAGCTCGCCGTTCATCCAGATCTTCTCGGTCGGCGTGATGGGCATGTCAGAGCCTTTCTGCGATCGCTGTGCCGATCTCGGCGGTCGAGCCGCCGACATCGTCGGACTTGGCGACGGCGGCGTGGATCCGGCCCGCCGCCTCGGTCTCGCCGAGGAAGTCGAGCATCATCGCCGCGGAGAGGATCGCGGCGCGCGGATCGGCTGTGCCGTGCCCGGCGATGTCGGGCGCCGAGCCGTGAACCGGTTCGAAGAACGACGGACCGGTGCGAGCCGGGTTCAGGTTCGCGCTCGCGCTGCGGCCGTGGCCGCCCGCGATCGCGCCGCCGAGATCGGTGAGGATGTCGCCGAAGAGGTTGTCGGTGACGATCACGTCGAAGCGCTCTGGCTCCTGCACGAAATGGATGCAGGCCGCGTCGACATGCTGATACGCGGTCTCGATGCTGGGGAAGTCGGCGGCGACGACATCGAAGGCCCGTTGCCAGAGGTCGCCCGCGAAGGTGAGCACGTTCGTCTTGTGGACGAGCGTGACGTGGCGTCGATCGCGCTCGCCGGCCAGCTCGAACGCGAAGCGGATACAGCGCTCGACACCCATCCGTGTGTTCACTGAGCCCTGCGTGGCGACCTCGTTGGGCGTGCCGTGGCGCAGAAAGCCGCCCTCTCCGGCATAGGAGCCCTCGGTGTTCTCGCGCACCACGACGAAGTCGACGCCGCCGTTGTGCCGGTTCGGCCCGCACGAGAACGGCCGCAGGTTGATGTAGAGGTCGAGCGCGAACCGCATCTTCAACAGGAGGCCGCGCTCGAGCACGCCCGGCGGCACCTCCGGGGTTCCGACCGCGCCACCGAGGATCGCGTCGTGGCAGCGCAGCGCCGCGAGGTCGTCGTCGGGGAGCACCTCGCCGGTGCGCAGGTAGCGGGCGCCGCCGAGATCGAACTCGGTCGTGTCGATCGCGACGCCGGTGGCGCCGACGACCTTGATGGCCTCGGCGGTCACCTCGGGCCCGATGCCGTCACCGGCGATGACGGCGACTCTGTGGGTTCGGCTGGGAGGTCGGCTGGGCGGGCGACTGGCCGCTGACGTTGTTGGGTTCGGCATCACGGTCTTCTTCGGAATGTGGCGGATTCGGGCAACAAAAAACCGCCCACCGGGGTGGACGGTCGTCGCGAACGCCGGGGCGGCCCGGCGTTCGCTAGCGAATGATGACGATGTCGAGGTTGGCGTTGAGACACGTGGTGGGGACGAACATCCAGCTCATGCTAGCCGAGCTCGACGCGAGTTGTGACGTTGCCATTGTTTGGTGAACACCGTTAACCTGCGACCGCAGAACGCCGCTCGGGGGGACCGACCGTGTGCAACTCCATGCGGCGTTTCGCCGCGCTCACCGCAATGGTCGCCGTCGCGGTCGGCGCGGCCTGCAGCGAGCCGACCGGCGGTGGCGATCCCGGCGCCGGCGGTCCGCTCACGACAACGACCCAGGTCGGGCTCGTGCGGGACTGCAGCAAGGTCGGCACGATCGTCGAGTGCGTGCCGGCGGGCAGCATCATCAGCGATCTCCTGCCACCACAGGCGACCCGCGCAACGGGAACGCCGATCAAGATCGGCACGATCAACCAGGACACGGGTGCGGCCGCGGCGTTCCCCGAGCTCACCGTTGCGGACAAGGTGGCGTTCGAGTTCATCAACACCGAGCTGGACGGCCTCGACGGCCACCCACTCGAGCTCATCACGTGCGACACCCGGTTCAGCCCCGATCTGTCACTGCAGTGCGCTCAGCAGATGGTCGACGAAGACGTCATCGCGGTCGTCGGCGGGATCGACATCTGGGGCGACGGGATCAAGGTGCTCGAGGACAACGGCATCCCCTACGTCGGCGGGATCCCCGTGAGCTTCAATGCGGCGCGCAGCCCGGTCAGCTTCCAGTTCAGTGGGGGCACATGGGGTGCGGTGCTCGGCGAGGCAAAGTACGCGGTCGACGAGCTCGCCGCGGAACGGGTGTCGATCATCCATGCCGAGTTCGCGCCGATCACCGACGCGGCCGAATACGGCCGCCGCTACCTGGAGGGCGTCGGGGTAGACGTCAAGGTCGTGACGGTGCCGCCGATCGGTGCCGACATGGTGTCGGCGATCAACGAGGCCGGCGAGGGTGACCCAGACGCGATCATCGCGCTGACGGCCGACAGCGGGTGCGTACCCACGATGGAGACCGCGAAGCAGCTCGAGCTCGATGCCGTCCTGATGCTCACCGGCGCGTGCGCCGCACCGAAGATCATCGACAGCGCCGGCGACGCCGTCGAGGGCCGTATCTTCAATCTCGAGGCTGAGCTCGGCGACGAGTACCCCGACAACGCGCTTTACCAGGCGATCGGCGACAAGTACGGACCGCTGTTCGACTACGAGGTGCAGGGAGCTGGAACCGTGAGCTTCCGCGCCGTGATGAACCTCTACGTCGCCTTGCGCGCGATCGGCGCCGATGCCGCAACGCCCGCCGCGATCCTCGATCACTTCCGCAACGCCAAGGACGCGCCCAGCTTCTTCGGTCACCCGTACACCTGTGACGGCAAGCAGCTCGCCGGCCTCCCCGCGCTGTGCGCGCCGCAACAGACGCTCGGGCGGATCGAGAACGGCACGGTCGTGCCGGTCAGCGACTGGATCGACGTCGGTGCTCTCGTGAGCTGAGTCGAACAACGGGCACGGGTGACGCCATCGTCGAATACCTCGAATCGCTGCTCACCGGCCTCGGTGGAGGCGGAGCGATCGCGCTCCTCGCCCTCGGGATCGTCGTCACCTCTCGCGCGTCGGGGGTCGTGAACCTCGCGCACGGCGCGCTCGGCATGTACGTGGCGTACGTGTTCTTCGAGATGCGCGACTTCGACGTCGACCCCGCCGGCGACCCAGGTGGTGATCTCGTCCTCCCGATCCTCGGGCTGCCGGCGCGTGTCCACGTGGTCGATCGACCGACCGTGTTCACCGCGCTGGCGTGCGCGACCGTCGTCGCGAGTGTCATCGGCGCGCTCGTGTACGCACTCGTGTTCCGGCCACTGCGATCCGCGCCGCCGCTCGCCAGGGTGGTCGCGTCGCTCGGGACGTTCCTCTACGTCACCTCGGTCGCGCAGCTGCGCTTCGTCGGTTCGACGAACCAGGGTGCCGCGGCACTCCGGCCGGAGTTCCCGCTTCCGGAGGGCAGCGTCCGCCTCGGCGACGCGGTGATCCCGACCAGCAACTTCGTCGTCACCGGCGTCGCGGTGGTCGCCTCCGCCTTGCTGTGGGCGCTCTACCGCTTCACGCGCTTCGGCCTCGCGACGCGCGCGGCCGCCGAGTCGGAGAAGGGCGCGCTGCTCACGCGCGTGTCGCCCGACCAGCTCGGAGCCTTGAACTGGATCCTGGGAACGGTGCTCGCCGGGATGGCGGTGATCCTCATCGCGACCGACACGCACGGCATCGATCCCACGAACACGAGCTTGGCGATCGTGCCCGCGCTCGCGGCCGCGCTCCTCGCGGGGCTCAACTCGTTCGCGCTCACGGCCGGGGCCGGGCTGGGGATCGGCATGACGCAGTCGATGCTCACGACGTTCCAGGGCAACCACGACTCGTGGCTCCCCGACTGGCTCGCGCGTGGCGCGCTGCGTGGCGCGCTTCCCGTGGTGCTCATCCTCGTGGCGATCAGCGTGCGCGGTTCGGCGCTGCCGGCCCGCGACGCGCTCGTCGACCGGCGCCTCCCGAACGCGCCCCTCCCTCGACATCCAACACTCGCGATTGCCGCGGTCATGGGAGCGGCGGCAGTAGGGCTGCTCACGCTCGACGCGCAGTGGCGGCTCGCGATCATCGTGTCGTCGATCGCGACCGTGATCGCCCTCTCGAGCGTCGTGCTCACCGGTTATGTCGGCCAGATCTCGCTCGCGCACTACACGTTTGCCGGGCTCGCGGCGTTCGGAACCGCCAAGTTGGCCACAACCTTCGACGTACCGTTTCCGATCGCACCGATCGCGGCAGTCGCGATCGCGGTCGTCGTCGGCGTTCTCGCGGGTATCCCGGCGTTGCGAGTGCGCGGCTTGACGCTCGCGGTCGCGACCATCGGTGTCGCGGTCGCGACCGAGGAGCTCGTGTTCAATTCACCGTCGCTCTTCGGGCTGACCGACCTCCCGCGCCCCAGCCTCTTCGGCGTCGACCTCGGCTTGTCCGCCCGCGGCGCCGACAACTTCCGACCCCAGTTCGGCCTGTTCGCGCTCGCGCTTGCCGGTGGTGCCGCGCTGGTCGTCGCCAACCTCCGAAGGAGCGCGACCGGCATGCGCTGGCTGGCGGTGCGGGCGAACGAGCGGGCTGCCGCCGCTGTGGGCATCAACGTCGCTGCGACGAAGCTCAGCGCGTTCGGGGCCTCCGCGTTCCTCGCGGGAATCGGTGGTGTCCTTCTCGCCTACCAGCTCTCGTCCCTCTCGGCCCAGAACTTCGCGGTGATCGCCGCGCTCGCGTCGCTCGCGCTCGTCTATCTGGGTGGCATCGCGTCGCTCGGCGGCGCGCTCGTCGCGGGCATCCTTGCGACGGGCGGTGTGCTCATGAAGCTGAACGGCGGCGCGGCGGGTGGCGCATCGCAGTACCAGTTCGCCGTCTCGGGGATCGTGTTGATCGCCGTCGCGATCCTCTCTCCCGACGGGTTGAGCGGTGCCATCCACAACGGGCTCCGTTCGCTCCGATCGCGGCTCCCGACCAGAGCAACATCATGAGCGGTGTGACGCGTGGACTGCGCGTTGCAGGGCTCTCGGTGAGCTACGGGGGCGTTCGAGCCGTCGACGACCTCGATCTCCGGGTCGAGCCGTCGACGATCGTCGGGTTGATCGGACCGAACGGCGCCGGCAAGACGACGACGATCGACGCGCTGTGCGGGTTCACGCCGTCGCGCGGTGTGGTCGACATCGACGGCCGCCGCCTCGACGGCCTCGCTCCGCACCAGCGCGCCCGGGCCGGTCTCGTGCGTACGTTCCAATCGGTCGAGCTCTTCGACGATCTGTCGGTGCGCGACAACCTCGCGGTCGCGGCGTTGCCGATCCGTTGGTGGTCGCCGTTCGTCGACGCGGTGTGGCCGTGCCGGCGAGCAGTCGACGTCGAGTGGGCGCTCGACGCTGTCGGGCTGCGCGACGCGATCGACGCCCGCCCGCCGGATCTGTCGCACGGTCAGCGCCGGCTCGTCGGGCTCGCGCGTGCGCTGGCCGGCAGGCCCCGGTTGCTGCTGCTCGACGAACCGGCTGCAGGGCTCGACACCCGCGAAACCGAGGCGCTCGCATCGCTGCTTCGCGCGGTGCCCGGGCTCGGGATCGGCGTGCTCCTCGTCGACCACGACATGGGTCTCGTGCTCTCGGTGTGCGAACGCGTCGTCGTGCTCGACTTCGGCCGCGCCATCGCCGACGGTGCCCCCGACGCGGTCCGCGTCGACCCTGCCGTCGTCGGCGCGTATCTCGGCACTGGGGGTCTCGGCACTGGGGGTCCCGGCACTGGGGGTCCCGGAGCTCGGGGCCCGCGGGACGAGGTGCGCTGAGGTGGCCGCGCTCCTCGAATGCACTGCGTTGCGCGCCGGTCACGACGGCGTGCCCGTGGTCCATGATCTCGATCTGCGCGTCGACGAGGGCGAGGTCGTCGCGCTCCTCGGGCCGAACGGTGCCGGGAAGACGACGACGCTCCTCACGATCAGCGGCCTGTTGCGGCGGCTGGGCGGTGAGGTGTTGCTGTTCGGCGAGCCGATCCGATCACTGCGGAACGCGGCGCGCAGGGCGGTTGCCGTCGCCCGGGCGGGTGTCGCGCACGTGCCCGAAGACCGTGCGCTGTTTCCTGGGCTCACGGTGGCGGAACACCTCCGACTCGCTGCCGGGCGCGACCGCGCCGCGATCGCCGCCGCGCTCGAACCGTTCCCTGCGCTCGGCGTGCTGCGCGACCGCCGAGCCGGGCTGCTCTCGGGCGGCGAGCAGCAGATGCTCGCAGTCGCCCGTGCGCTCGCGGGTCGCCCGAAGCTCTTGCTCATCGACGAGATGAGCCTGGGGCTCGCGCCGATCGTCGTCGAGCAGCTGCTCCCCGTCGTACGGGAGATCGCGTCGTCGAGTGGCGCAGGTGTGCTCCTCGTGGAACAGCAGGTGCCGACCGCGCTCGCGGTCAGTGATCGCGCGTACGTGCTCAGCCGCGGGCACGTCGTCGCGGCCGGTACCGCGTCGGACGTGGCGCGGCAGGCCGACCTGCTCGCCGCGAGCTACCTGGGCGGTACGTCCTGAACGCCTCGAGGGCGCGTCGTCGGGCAAGCTTCCCCGGTTCCAGCGCCGTTGACCACGCCCGCCGCGCGCTCGCGAGGAGTCTCCGCCCGTGAAGCTCACCAAGATCGTCCTCTGGCTCGTCGTACTCGGCGTCGTCGCGGTTGGAGCGTTCGTGTTCTGGTTCGCTGTCATCCGCGACGACGATCCGCTCGAGGCGAAGCTCCCGGAGACGTCCTCCACGGTCGCGCCATCGACCGAGCCCGGAGCCACGACGACGAGCGGTGCGCCGAGCGACGCAGGCGTTGAGGGCGTCTGGACGCTGCAACCGGGCGACGGCGAGGAGCTGTTCGTCGGCTACAACATCGAGGAGACGTTGCGCGGTCTCGACGCCACGGCGACGGGCACGACCGGCACCTACGAAGGCGCGCTCACGATCGAGGGAGCGTCGGTGACGGCCCTCGGTGTGACGATCGACATGACGACGCTCGAGAGCGACGAGGGATTTCGCGACGACTCGATCCGCGACGAGGGCATCGAGTCGGACACCTTCCGCACGGCGACCTTCACGCTCGCCGCGCCCATCGAGCTGCCCGGCGAGCCGGTGCCGGGCGAGGAGATCGCCGTGCCGGCCACCGGCGACCTCACGCTCCACGGCGTGACCAAGGCGGTCAGCTTCGAGGTGAAGGGTCGGTTCAACGGCGACAGCATCGACGTGACCGGCACGATCCCTGTGGTGCTCGCCGACTACGGCATCACCGCACCGTCACGTGGCTTCGTGTCGGTTCGAGGCGAGGGTGAGATTGTGTTCGTGCTCCGTTTCGCCCGTTAGCCCAGGTCGGAGCATCCCCTACACTGGTCAGCCCATGACCGCTGAACTGCACCTTTCCCCTGCCGCGCACCAGCGTCTCCGAGAGGAGCTGGCCGAGCGGACCTCGAGCGGCCGCAAGGAGTTGTCGGCGCGCATCGAGGAAGCTCGGGAGCACGGCGATCTGCGCGAGAACGCCGAGTACCACGCTGCGAAGGAGGAGCAGGGCAAGAACGAAGCCCGGATCCGACAGCTCGAGGATCTCTTGAAGCGCGCGGTGATCGTCGAGTCCGCGCAGGGAACCGATGCCGTGAGCCCGGGATGCCTGGTCGAGATCCGTATGGCCGGCGACGACGAGACGATGACGTACCTGGTCGGCTCGATCGAGGAACGTCACGATCGCTACGAGGTGCTGTCGACGTCGTCGCCGCTCGGGCAGGCGTTGGTGGGCGCCGGCGTCGGCGCGACCGTCAACTACCGGGGCCCGCGACGGGAGTTGTCGGTGACGGTCGTCTCGATCTCGACACCCTGAGCCGCTCGACGGGTGGCCAGCGCGAGGCGATTCGCGCGCATGGCTGCTCGATCCAGCGTTGACCCAGCCATCCGGCTCCGCACGCGATCGCGAACGCGACCGTCGCCGTGACGAGCGTGAACCAACCAAGGTCGAGCCAGCCGCGGTTGGCGAAGAAGGTCAGCACGCGGATGTGCCAGAGGTACAACGAGAACGACACGACGCCGAGGAGCACCAGCTCGCGGCGCGAGAGGAAGCGACGGAGCGCCCCACCCGCTCCCGGAGCGAGCACCAACGGCGCGACGAGCAGCGTGGCGATCAACGAATGACCCCACTGGTAGTTGTACCAATCGGACTCGATCGCGGTCCGGTTGCTCGGCGTCGTGAAGTCGTCCGCGAGCCAGAACACGAGCGCAGCGAACACGACACCGGCAGCGATCCACCATCGTGCCGTCGGCGTCGCAAGGCGCACGATCCGCTCCCGCGTTCCGGGCGGCAAGTCCACCGCCTCGATGACCGCGAGCAGCATGCCGGCCGCCGTCGCGAGCAGCGCCGGCTCGAGGACTCGCCCCAGACCGGCATGCGCGAAGGCGCCTTCCGCGCGCACGAACGGTCGGAGCCAGAAGAAGGCGAGCGTGAGGACGCCCAGTACGGCCGCGAACTCGGCGAACACGGGGCCGCGCGGGCCTCGGAGGGCTCTTCCGAGTAGCCGCACTGCGAGTGCGAAGATCGGGATGCACAAGTACAGCGTGACCTCGACGACCAGCGTCCACGACTCGCGCATGCCTTCGCCGCCCATGTTCTCGGGATCGAAGTAGCGCCGCAGGAGCAGGCCGTGTTTCCACGTGCCCTCGAACCCGATGATCTCGATGTAGCCAACGGCCCAGGCGAACGCGAGCGCGACCCAGTAGGCAGGGTAGATGCGCCAGAACCGTCGCCATGCGTACTCGCCGAGCGCGACGCCCGACCCGCGCTGGAGGTGGGCGCGCACGAACGGGCGGTAGATCAAGTAACCGGACAGGATGAAGAAGATGCGCACGCCGATGTCGAGGTGGCCGAGCAGCCGGTAGGGCGTACCGTGGGTCTCGCCGATGCGGTTCGACGTGTGGAACACGAAGACACTCGCCGCGGCGAGGCCCCGCACCGAGTCGAGCGGCGCATTCCGGCCACCCCTCACCCGCTCGTTCACGTGCCGTACCCGCCGCCGCCCGGGGTGAGGATGCGAATCACGTCGCCGGGCGCGAGCAGTACCGTCGTGGTCGCGGGCAGCCGAACGGCTCGCGCCTCCTCACCGCCGCGCAACACCCAGTTCTCGCCGAGCGCGCCCGGCGCGCCGCCGGCCAGACCGAACGGCGGCCGCGAGCGGCGCTGGGAGATCAGCGTGCAGGTCGTCGGCTCGAGCACCTCGATCTCCTTCACGATGCCGTCACCGCCGGGGTACGCACCGTTGCCGCCGCTCTCACTCCGCAACCCGTACCGCAGCACACGCAGCGGGTAGGCACGTTCGATTGCCTCGACAGGGGTGTCGAGCGTGTTGGTCATCGCCGTGTGCACGCCGCTCATGCCCGCGTGCCCCGGCCGGCCACCCTGACCACCGCCGATCGTCTCGTAGTACACCCAACCGTCGCCGCCGAGCAGCAGGTTGTTCATCGTGCCCTGGCCCGCTGCACCGACCCGGTCGGGGGCGAACCAGGCGAGGGCTCCGAGACAGACGTCGGCGACGCGTTGGCTCACCTCGACGTTGCCGCCGCCGACGGCCGCAGGGAACCGTGCGTCGACGACCGTGCCCAGCTCGGTCACGATCCGCACCGGGCGCAGCGCACCGCCGTTCGCGGGGATCGTCGGATCCGTCGCGCTCCGGAGCGCGAACGCGACCGCGCTCGCGGTCACGGCGCGCACGGCGTTCACGTTGCCCGGCTGTTGGGGGCCGGTACCGGTGAAGTCGAACGTGATCGTGCCGTCGGCGACCTCGACCGTGACAACCACGGCGACGTCGGGTTCGTCGAGGGCGTCGGCGAACACGTGACGCCCTTCGGGCAACCTGCCCAGCGCGGCCCGCATCCGCCGCTCGCCGTAGTCGACGATCGATCCGAATGGTGCGCCGGCGAGCTCGAGGAGCCGCGCAACGCCGATGCGATTCGCGCCTGCCTGCGCGGCGAGATCGCCCCGCCGTTCGTCGGGTGTCCTTGATGCGCTCACGAAGAGCACCTCGACCTCCGGGGTGAGCCGCACCGGCGGGATCCGCAATCCCTCTTGTTGGATCTCGGTCGCGTCGGGAGGCATCGATCCGGGTGTGGCCCCGCCGACGTCGGCGTGGTGCGCGCGGTTCGCGACCCACCCGACCAGCTCGGGCGTGTCGCTGAACGCGGGGGCGACGATTGTCACGTCGTTGAGGTGTGTGCCCCCGGCGTACGGGTCGTTCAGCACGATCTGATCGCCCGGCCCGATCGTGGCGCCGCAGGCATCGATCGCTGCGCGCACCGCGAGCGGCATCGCACCGAGATGCACCGGGATGTGCTCCGCTTGCACGAGCAGCTCGCCATCGGCGGTGAACAGCGCTGCGGAGCAGTCCGCCCGCTCCTTGATGTTGGGGCTGCTCGCACCACGCCGCAACGCTGCGCCCATCTCCTCGGCAATACCCGCGAGGCGGGCGTTCAGCACCGCGAGCTCGGCAGGCCCGAGCATCATGACGGGCCTCGCGTGAGGATCCACGTGCCGAGCGGCCCGACTGCGCCACGCCATCCGGCGGGTGCGAACACCGTGCAATCGGCCTCGGCCACGACCGCAGGCCCGGCGATCGGCTGCCGTTCGACCGCCCGCAGGTCGGTGACCGCCAGCGGTGCCGGGCGTTCGGCCGCGGCACGCACGGCGACGACCTCGACCGCCACGCCATCGCGGCGGAAGCCGTTGCGGCGTTCGTGCTCGGCGTGGAACGAGCTCACGCTCGGCACCGTGATCTCGTGGCTCTGACCGGCGTACCGGCAGTCGAACGCCGTCGTCAACCGCGCGCCGTCGCCGGCCAGCTCGCGCGCCGAGTCGACCGCGGCGATCCGAGCAGCGTCGACGCCGCCGACGCCGACGGAGCGCACAACCTCACGCCGCCTGGGTGCGCACAGGAGCCCGACCGCCGACAACACCCCTGCGCGCGGCGGCACGATCACCGCGGGGACACCGAGCGCGGCGGCGATCGCGCACGCATGCAACGGGCCCGCGCCTCCGAACGCCACGAGCGCGAGCCGGCGCGGATCGACGCCCCGCTCGACGGTGACGAGCCGAACGGCCTGCTCCATCGCCGCGTCGACGACCGCGACGATTCCCTCCGGTGTCACGCCCGCCCGATCGCACGCGCGCTGCGCGGCGTCACGGTCCAGCACGCCGAGCCCGGGGAACGCGTGGTCGGCGGGGATCCGATCGAGCAACAGGTCGGCGTCGGTCACCGCCGCCTCCCTGCCGCCGCGGCCATAACAAGCCGGTCCAGGGGCCGCACCCGCACTGCGCGGCCCGACTCGGAGCGCGCCCCCGGCGTCGATCCACGCGATCGAGCCACCCCCCGCGCCGATCGTGTGGATGTCGAGTGCTGGCAACCTGATCGGGAAGCCAGCAATCGTTCGCTGGGCGGCCAGCGCAGGTGCGCCCGCGAGGATCAGGCACACATCGGTGCTCGTGCCCCCCATGTCGAACGCGACCGCGTCGGCGTACCCGCACTCGATCGCGATCGCCGCCGCGGCTCGGGCGCCACCCGCAGGACCGGAGAGGAGCAGCGCGGCGGGAACGGCGGCCGACGCGCTCGCCGGCACGAGCCCGCCGGCGCTCGTCATGACCAGCGCCTCGTCGGCGAGCTCGTCGAGGGCACCGAGGTAGGCGCGGCAGGCAGGGCGCAGGTACGCGTTCGCGACCGTGGTGACCGTTCGCTCGTACTCGCGGAACTCCGGGGAGATCTCATGCGAGCAGGTGACGTCGAGGCCGCGGCCCCGTAGGTGCTCGGCCACAGCCCGTTCGTGCGCTTGGTTGCGATCGCTGTGCAGCAAGCTGACCGCGACCGCCTCGACGCCGTCGTCGAGCGCGTCGAGGGCGTCGATGGCGACCGGTGTCCGCTCGACGCCGTCGCCGTCGAGGCGGCCGCGCACATCGTGGCGGTCGGCGCGACCGACGAGCGGCTCGGGCCGGTCGGCGAAGGGGTCGTAGAGCGACGGGCGGGCCTGCCGCGCGATCTCGATCTCGTCCGCGAACCCCTCGGTCGCGAACAGCGCGACGCGCGCGCCCCTTCGCTCGAGGAGCGCGTTCGTCGCGACCGTCGTGCCGTGTGCGAGCACGGCGGCCTCGGTCGCGCCCGCGAGCGTGATTGCCGTGCGCACCGCGACGCCCGGATCCTCCGGCGTCGAGGGCACCTTCACGATCTCGCCATCTCCGGTCACGAGGTCGGTGAACGTCCCGCCGGTATCGACGCCGAGGCGCATGTGCTCACCGTAAACCAACCGCGCCTGACCGTCGCGGGTGTGGAGCGCGAGCGCGACGTCATGTTTTCGTTCAGCACTACCCTCGCGCCATCGTGGTTGCTTCCCGATCGTCTCGACGCGTGCTTCTCGCGATCGTGGCGGTTGCCGCCCTCCTCAGGATCGGATGGTGGTGGATCGCTCATCCGGAGCCGGTGTCGGACTACCTCGGGTATCGCAGCATCGCGCTGCGTCTCTTCTCGGACGGCGAGTACTCACGCTTCGGCGAGCCGACAGCATGGCGGACTCCGGGCTACCCGGTGTTCCTCGCGTTCAGCATGACGGTCTCGCGCTCTGATCGCTGGCTCAGCGTGATGAACGTCGCGTTGTCGATCGGATCTGTTCCACTCACATGGTGGTTCGTGCGCCGTCTTGGTCTCGGCACGCGTGTGGCGCTTGCCGGCGCGGCCGGCGTCGCGATCATGCCCACGCTGGTGTTGTGGGCTCCGGTGCTGGGAAGCGAGAACCTGCAGGTCGTCTTGATGCTGTTCGCGTGGTCGTTGTCGTGCGGCGTATCGGATCGACGCGGCGCGATTGTCGCAGGCGTCGTGTTCGGGGTCGCCGTGCTGGTGCGCCCGGAGAGCGTCTTCTTCCTGCTTGCCGTCCCGTGGCTCGTTCGCATCGCAGTGCCCGAATGGCGGCGGGTCGTGCGGCTCGCAGCCGTGATCTCGGTTTCCGCGGGCGTCGTGATTGCTCCCTGGTATGTGCGGAACGAGCTCGTCGTCGGTCGGGGCGCAGGGTTGTCGACGACGGGTGGCTTCAACTTCTATCTCGCGCATCGCGAAGATGGATACCGATACGTCGAGCCCGAGAAGACGCCGCTCGCTGGTCTCGACGAGCTCGAGCTGAACCGTCGCGGCTACGCGCTCGCGATGGACATCATCCGCTCGAACCCATTCGGAGTCGTTCGATCGTCGCTGCGTTCCAGCTACGAGCTCTACAGAACGCCGACCTACGCGGCGTTCTACAGCACACGCCGTCAAACGCCGAGTCCGCACCAGCCCGGGGTGTCGGCGACCGTCGTGCGTTCGGCGGAGCGCGCTTCGGTCGTCGGGTGGGTCGTGACGGTGGCCCTCATACCGATGGGCGTTGCGGCGTTGCTCGCAGTCCGCAGATCTCGGCGCGCATTGTCCGCGCTCGTCGCGCTCGTCGTCGCGAACTGGGTGTGCTTCGCGGTTGTCTTCTGGGGTATGCCTCGCTATCGGTTCGCGGTGGATCCCGTGCTCGCCGTCGTGGCGGCCGTCGGGCTGCATGCACTCCTGAGCTTGCATTTCGGTCGACGTCGTCGAACACGAGCCTCAATGGTGTAGGGCACGCTCCAACTCGCGGGCCGCGGCGGTGACGTGCGGGGCGAGGCGCCGCCCGGGCGAACGACCCAAGCGCTCGACGGGACCCGAGACCGAGATCGCGCCCACGAGCGCCACCGAACCTGGTGCCCCGTGGACGGGCGCGCTGACACTCGCGACGCCGGGCTCGCGCTCTCCGACGCTCTCGGCCCACCCGCGCGCTCGGACCGCGTCGTAACGCCGGCCGCGCGCACCGGCAAACGCGAGGAGCACCGTGCCACCAGATCCCTTGTCGAGTGGGAGCGCTGCCCCGAGCGGCACGGTGTCGCGCAACCCGCTCGAGCGTTCCGCGCGTGCGACGCAGACCCGGTTGTCCGCCTCGCGCACATAGAGCTGCGCGCTCTCGCCGCTCCGGGCCGCGAGGCGATCGAGCACGGGCTGGGCGAGCTCGACAACCGGCCACGCCCTTGTCGCGGCCGCTCCCCAACCCACGAGCCGGCCACCCAGGCGGAAGGAACCGTCACCATCACGACGCAGGAGCCCGTGCCGTTCGAGCGCCACCGCGAGCCGGTGCACCGTCGGACGCGGGATCCCGGTCGTGACGGTGAGCTCCGCGAGCGTGCTCGCGCCTCGAACGGCCACTGCGTCGACGATCATCATCGAACGGTCGAGTACCTGCACGCCGGTCGTCTCGGCTAGACTGCTCACGATACGATACTAGCGTCTCAATTATTGAGACGACTTCCAGCACGGGAGCTCCCAGCATGGCGACGCTGTCCGAGAAGGTCTGGGAACGCCATGTCGTGCGGCGCTCCGCCGGTGAGCCAGACCTGTTGTACATCGATCTTCACCTCGTGCACGAGGTCACGTCGCCGCAGGCGTTCGACGGTCTCCGCTTGGCGGGCCGCGGCGTCCGCCGGCCAGACCTGACCGTCGCGACCGCGGACCACAACGTGCCGACCGCCAGCATCGAGCCCAGCGTTGGGCCCGGTGTCGGGCCCGGAGCAGTCGAGGATCCGATCAGCCGCAGGCAGCTCGAGGTGTTGTCGCACAACTGCGCTGAGTTCGGCATTCGCCTGTACGCGATGGGCGACCCCGGCCAGGGGATCGTGCACGTCATCGGCCCTGAGCAGGGCCTCACACAACCCGGGATGACGATCGTCTGCGGCGACAGCCACACCTCGACACACGGTGCGTTCGGCGCGCTGGCGTTCGGGATCGGCACCAGCGAGGTCGAGCACGTGCTCGCGACGCAGACGCTGCCGCAGTCCTTGCCGGGAACGATGGCGGTCGAGGTCGGCGGCGCGCTGCCACTCGGGGTGAGCGCGAAGGACGTCGCGCTCGCGATCATCGCCCGTATCGGTACTGGCGGCGGGATCGGCAAGGTCATCGAGTATCGCGGCGACGCGATCCGATCGTTGTCCATCGAAGGCCGGATGACGCTGTGCAACATGTCGATCGAAGCTGGTGCACGGGCTGGGATGGTCGCGCCCGACGACAGCACGTTCGCCTATCTCGAAGGCCGCCGGTTCGCACCGAAGGGCAAGCAGTGGGAGCAGGCGCTCGACGACTGGCGGATGCTCGTCTCCGACGCCGGCGCGGCGTTCGACGAACGGGTGACGCTCGACGCGGGTGCGCTGCGGCCGCACGTGTCGTGGGGCACAAATCCCGCACAGACCGTCACCATCGACGACGTCGTGCCGTCGCCCGACTCCGCGAGCGACCCGAACGACCGCGAGGCCATCCAGCGGGCGCTCGCCTACATGGGATTGCGGCCTGGGACGCCGATGCGTTCGATCGCGGTCGACACGGTGTTCATCGGGTCATGTACCAACAGCCGCATCGAGGATCTCCGCACGGTGGCGCAGGTCGCGCGCGGGCGGCGGGTGCACGACGGCGTGCGCACCCTCGTCGTCCCCGGCAGCCACGCGGTGAAGGCGGCTGCCGAGGCGGAGGGCATCGACCGCGTGCTGATCGCTGCCGGGTTCGACTGGCGGGAGCCGGGCTGTTCGATGTGCCTGGCGATGAACCCCGACAAGCTCTCGCCGGGCGAACGGAGCGCGAGCACGAGCAACCGCAACTTCGAGGGCCGGCAGGGCAAGGGCGGGCGTACCCATCTCGTCTCGCCCGCGGTCGCGGCAGCGACCGCGATCAAGGGCACGTTCGCCACGCCGGCCGACCTCGACGAGACCTAGGAGGCGGCATGGAGGCGGTCAAGCTGGTCGTCGGGCGCGGGGTCCCGCTGCGCCGGTCCGACGTCGACACGGATCAGATCATCCCGAGTGACTGGCTGAAGCGCGTCGAGCGGACGGGCTTCGGGGAAGGACTGTTCGCGGAGTGGCGCGAGAGCAGCGACTTCGTCCTCAACCAAGAGCGTTACCGGCCGGCAACGATCCTGGTCGCCGGACCGAACTTCGGGACCGGCTCGAGCCGCGAGCACGCGGTGTGGGCTCTGCAGGACCATGGCTTCGCCGCAGTGTTGTCGAGCCGGTTCGGCGACATCTTCCGCAACAACTCGACCAAGACCGGGCTGCTCGCGGTCACGGTGCCGCAGGCGATCATCGAGGAGCTCTGGGAGGCGCTCGACGACGATCCGGCGGTCGAGATCGTGATCGACGTCGAACACCGCCGGGTCGCGGTGCCGAGCCTCGGGATCGACATCGACTTCCCGCTCGACGACTTCACCCAGTACCGGTTCGTGCACGGCCTCGACGACATCGGGCTGACGCTCCAATTCGACGGCGATATCGCGACGTTCGAATCGCACCGCCCGCCGTACATGCCGACGGCCGGAGTATGAACGTCGCGCGCGCGAGTGCTTGAACCCACCCCTGCGGGCCGACGGAAACCGTCCAATCGCTCAGGTGATCCGGCGCAGCGCCTCGGCGCGTACTCCAGAGAGCAGGGCGAGCTCGCGCCACTTCCAGACGCACTGCACCTGCTCGAAGCCGATCGCGCGGAGCCACGCGAGCTGGGTGTCGGGCCCGACGAGCTGGTTCGACGGATCGTCGTCTTCGGGCTTGATGCCGACTGCAGCGAGGAACGCGCGGTGGAGCTCGGGCGTCGGCGAGTCGACGTGCTCGAGGTTGCAGAGCACCGCGCCGGGCCGTAGCCGCTCGTACACCTCGCCGTACAACGCTCGTTGACGTTCCGGGGTGCAATGGTGGATCGCGAAGGCGCTCACGACCGCGTCGAACTCCCCCAGCTCTGGCAGCCGTTCGTCGAGGTTGTGCTCGACGACCTCGACTCGACCCGCCGGCTCTGCTGCGAACCTGGCTCGGGCATGTCGAAGCATCTCCGAGTTGAAATCGACGGCGACGCCCGTCGCCTCAGGGAACATGCCGAGCACGAGCCCGAGCGTCAGCCCGTCACCGGTCCCGAGGTCGAGCACGCGTCGGACGACGCGGCCGTCGAGGACCTCCATCAGCACCTCGTAGCCCTGCTTGCGGTACGGGATCGCATCGCGATCGCGCAGGTAGCGTTGCGCCCACTCATCGGTCACCCAGCGGTTGAGGCGCGACGAGCTCACGGGCCGACGCTGGCCTCGCGCGCGGCGCTGCCGCGTAGACGAACGATCTTGTTCACGGCGTTCAGGTAGGCGCGCGCCGATGCCTCGACCACGTCGGTCGCCACGCCGCGGCCGGTCACCTTGCGGCCCTCGGCTTCCAACTGCAGCGCGACCGCTCCTAACGCGTCGGATCCGCCGGTCACGGACTGAACTTGGAAGTTCTTGAGGGTCCCACTCACCCCGCTCGCCTCCGAGATCGCCGCGATCGCAGCGTCGATCATGCCGTCGCCCTCACCGTTCGCCTCGATCTTGCCGCCCTCGCCGTCGGAGAGCACCACCGAGGCCGTCGGTTGCCGGATCGTGCCGCCGGTGAGCGACAGCTCGGCGAGCGTGAACCGGTGGACGACGCCCGTTCCCAGCTCCTCCGCGACGATCGCCTCGAGGTCAGCCTCGGTGATCTCGACCTTCTTGTCGGCGAGCTCCTTGAACCTGACGAACGCGTTGTTCAGCGCGTCGCCCTGCACGTGGATACCCATCTTCTCGAGCGTGTCCCGGAAGGCGTGACGCCCGCTGTGCTTGCCGAGCACGATCTGCACGGCCTCTTGTCCGACGGTCGACGCGTCGATGACCTCGTAGGTCTCGCGGTCGGCGAGCACCCCATGCTGGTGAATTCCCGCCTCGTGCGCGAACGCGTTGCGCCCCACGACCGCCTTGTTGTACTGCACCGCGTAGCCGGTGAGCCGCGACACGAGCCGCGACGTTCTCGCGAGCTCCTCGGTTCGGATCCCGACCTCGATCCCCTCAAAGTGGTCGGCGCGCGTCCGGATCGCCATGACGATCTCCTCGAGCGCGGCGTTCCCCGCGCGTTCGCCGAGGCCGTTGATCGCGCACTCGACCTGCCGAGCGCCGTGCATGACTCCAGCGAGCGAGTTCGCGACCGCCAGCCCGAGGTCGTCGTGGCAATGCGTCGAGACGATGTAATCACCCGAGACGTTCTCGATCACGTACGCGATCAGCCTGCCGAAGTCGTCCGGCACGGCAAAGCCGACCGTGTCGGGGATGTTGATCGTGGTGGCACCGTTGTCGACGGCGATCTGGCACACCTCGCACATGAAGTCGGGATCGGACCGGTACCCGTCCTCGGGCGAGAACTCGACGTCGGCGACGTAGCCGCGCGCTCGGGCGACGCCGGCGGCCGCCTCGGCCTTCACCTGCTCGGGTGTCATGCGCAGCTTCTTCTCCATGTGGATCTTGGAGGTCGCGATGAACACGTGGATCCGCGGCCGTTCGGCGTGACGCACCGCCTCCCACGCGCGATCGACATCCTTGAATCCGGTACGCGACAACCCGGCGATCACCGGGCCGCGCACGGTCTTGGCGATCGCCTCGACCGACTCGAAGTCGCCGTCGGACGCGATCGGGAAGCCCGCTTCGATGATGTCGACGTCGAGTCGAGCCAGCTGCTCCGCGATCTCGAGCTTCTCGGCGACGTCGAGGCTGATCCCCGGGCTCTGCTCTCCGTCGCGCAGGGTGGTGTCGAAGACCCTGACCGTTTCCATCGTCGCTTCCTTCTTCGGGCGGGTTCGGAGGTACGCGGGCAAGAAAAAACGCCCTGGCCGGAGGCCGAGGGCGTGGGTCCGCGAGCACCAGGTGGGTGCTCGCGGCTAGAGAAGGAGGAGGTTCAGCGTGCGGTGCGTGCTGCTGGGGGCGCGGAACTCCGTATCCATAGCTCTGTGCACTCTATCGGCCGCGGACGACCGATCCCAATCCATTCCCGGTGGCGATCACGAGAAACGGGGCAACCCCGCGATGATCGTCGACACGCCGGGCACGTGCGCCGCGATGAGCAGCCGGATGAGGCTGCCCGGCCGGTGCTTCAGGTACCGGTCGAAGAACGCGATCGTGCTCTCGACGACCACCGGTCCGTGCACGCCGAAGAACGGCACATGCCCTGCGCCGGTGAGCGACACGAGATACTTCGGCGGTTGCGCGGCTGCGAACGCCTGACTGCTCCCGGCGTAGGGAACGGTGCCGTCGGCCGTTCCGTGGATGAGCAACAACGGGACGGCTCTTCCTTCGTGATAGACGCCGGTGCCGAACGGCAACTGGATGCCCGACATCGGCACGGCGGCGTCGATGCGGCGGTCCTGGCAACAGCTGTTGTAGGCGACGCCGAGCGTCGTGATCGCGCCGAGCGAATGTCCCGCGACCCCGATGCGGTGGGCGCGGATCAGCCCGTAGTAGGGCGAACCGACGCGCCGGTTGAGCCGCAGCATCTGCGTGATGACGAAGCTCACGTCGCCCGGTTGGTTCAGGTAGTCCGCGAGGTTTGGCCCGCCCGGAGCGCCACCACTCGACAACGGAAAGGTCGGTGCCGCGACGACATAACCCGCCGCCGCGAACTGCTCGAGCAGCAGGGCGTAGGAAGGCCCGTTCGCCGTAAAGCCGTGCGAGAACACGATGAGCGGGAACCGCTCGAAGCGATGCTGGCGCTTCGGCGAGACGATGAGCGTCGAGAGCGTGCGCGACGGGCTCCCGGGGTACGTGCCGTTGCGCATCGTCGGCCGTGTGGGATCCACGAAGACCTCGGCGCGCGACTCGACTTCGTAGGTGGTCGACGCGGCCGCGACGCTCGCGACGATCGGGCGCGCAACGCTGGTGCCGGTGGTCGCGCCCGCGTTCGTCGTGTGGATCGACGCGCCTGCCATCGCGAGGACGGCGAGACCGGTGAGCAACCGGGCGCGGGTCGTTCGTAGCTTCGGCATCAGCCCTCCTGGAGTGGTTTGCACACCACTCCACGCGCGACCACGGTGTCAAGCCCGCGGTCGCGGCGGCCGGTCCCCCGGGGTGCTTGAATCTCGGGCGATGCGCAAGCAACGAACGCTCTGGCTGTTCGTCGCACTTGTCGTGGGTTTCATGTGGTGGAAGGCCTCCCAGGCGCGGCGCGCCCACTTCCGCCCGGCGCCGAGCGGTCTCGACGCGCCGTTCCCGTTCCCTCCGGTGGCCCGTCCACCCGCAGCGCCGCGTCCATGGGTCGAGAGCGCCGGCGGCGGCGCAATGGGCTCGCATCCGGTGAAGGTCAAGCTCGCGAGCGGCATCTACCACGTGCCCGGCGGTCGGAACTATGCCCGCACACGCGCCGACCGTTGCTACGTCGACGCGGCAGCGGCCGAAGCCGACGGTTACCGCGCCGCGAAGCAATAGCCCCAGCCGGCAAACATTGAGCAGTCAGCTACCGAATTCGGGTGTCGACTGCTCAATGTTCTGGGTTCGGGGGTCCGGGGGTTCGGGGGTTCGGGGGTTCGGGGGTCAGTCGAGGCTGATGGCCTTGGCGTCGATCACGCCGGCGCTGGCGCGGATCTCCGCGACCACGTCGGCCGGAACCGCCGACGCGGTCGAGATCGCCATCATGGCCGCCGCGCCCGACGGCGAGCGACCGACATCCATGTCGTCGATGTTCACACCCGACCGGCCGAGGATCGTGCCGACCGTACCGATGATGCCCGGCACGTCGTCGTTGCGCACGACCAGCATGTGGCTGGAAGGCGGCAGGTCGACGATGTGGTCGTCGAGCCCGACGATGCGCGGCGCGTCGTGCTTGCCATAGAGCGTGCCAGCGACATGCGTCGGACGGTCGCCGCCGGCAACGCCGCGAACCGTGATGAGGTTCACGTAATCGCGCGCCGTCGATGTCTTGGTCTCGCGCACGCTGATCCCTCGCTCCTCCGCGAGCTGGGGTGCGTTGACGAACGTCACCGGTTCTTCGACGACGGGCCCGAGCACGCCGCGCAGGATCGACAACGTGAGCACACGGCAGTCGTAGTCGGCGATCGCCCCTTCGAACTCGACATCGATCGTGTCGACCGCGCCGCCGGCCAGGCCGCAGAACAGTCGGCCGAGGCGTTCGGCCAGTGGCAGGAACGGCCGCACGGTGTTGCTCGCCTCCGACGCGGCGACGTTCACGGCGAAGGGCACGAAGTCGCCGCGCAAGGCCAGCTCGACCTGCTCGGCGATCGTCACTCCGGCCTTGTCCTGCGCTTCAGCCGTTGACGCTCCGAGGTGTGGCGTGACCACGACCGACGGCAGCGCGAACAGCGGCGATTCGGTGGTCGGCTCACTCGCGAACACGTCGATCGCAGCGCCCGCGACGATCCCCGATCGGATGGCCTCGGCGAGCGCCGGCTCATCGAGAATGCCGCCGCGGCCGACGTTCACGATCCGCAGCCCCGGCTTCGCGTGCGCGAGCACCTGCGCGTTGAGCAACCCGACCGTCTCCGACGTCTTCACCGCGTGGATCGTGAGGAAGTCGCTCTCCGCGACGAGTTGTTCGATCGTCGGGACGAGCCGCACGCCCAGCTGACGGGCACGGTCGTCGGAGACGTAGGGGTCGAACGCGAGCAGGGTCATGCCGAAGGCGAGGCAACGTTGTGCCACGAGCACGCCGATGCGGCCGAGCCCGACGATGCCGATCGCCTTGCCGTACAGCTCCACGCCCTCCCACTTGCTGCGCTCCCACTTGCCGCCGGTGAGCGCGTGGTGGGCTTGCGGCACGTTGCGCGCCTGCGCGAGCAAGAGCGCCATCGTGTGCTCGGCGGCGGACAGCACGTTGCTCTGTGGTGCGTTCACGACCATGACACCGCGGCGCGTCGCTTCGGCGACGTCGACATTGTCGAGCCCGATCCCCGCGCGCCCGACGACGACGAGTTCCGCGCCGGCCTCGAAGACGTCTGCCGTCACCTGTGTTGCGCTGCGAATGATGAGCGCCTGCGCACCGCGGACGGCGTCGAGCAGCTCCTCGCCGGATGCACCGATCCGCTCGTCGACCTCGAACCCCGAGTCGCGCAACAGCTCGAGGCTGCGCGGGGCGAGCTGCTCGGTGACGAGCACGCGCGGTCGCGCTCCTGGTTGGCTCCGGTTCATCGGGCGTCGCTCAGGAGCTCCGCGATCCGCCGGACACCTTCTCCGAGATCGTCGTCGCTCAGCGCGAACGAGAGCCGGGCGTAACCGGGGGCGCCGAAGGCCTCGCCTGGCACGACCGCGACCTTGGCGACCTCGAGCAGTACCTCGCACAGCGCGAGCGTGGTCTCGGGACGGTTCGCACCGATGCTCTTGCCGAGCAGCCCCGTGAAGCTGGGAAAGCAGTAGAACGCGCCCTGCGGCTCGAGGCAGGTCACACCGGGAATCGCGGCAAGCATGCGATGCATCAAGCGGCCGCGACGCTCGAAGGCGGCGCGCATCTCGGCGACGGCTTCCAGGTCGCCGCTCACGGCCGCGAGCGCCGCGACCTGGGCGACGTTCGACACGTTCGACGTGCTGTGCGATTGCAGGTTCGTGGCAGCCTTGACGATGTCGGGTGGCCCGATCATCCAGCCGACCCGCCAACCGGTCATGGCATAGGTCTTGGCAACGCCGTTCAGCACGACGCATGCGTCGGCGAGGTCGGGGACGAGGGTCGGCATCGATGCATGGACGTGGTCACCGAACGTAAGGTGTTCATAGATCTCGTCGGTGACCACGAAGATGCCGCACCGCGACGCCCACCGGCCGATGGCCTCGATCTCCTCCGGTGGGTACACCGCTCCCGTCGGGTTGGACGGCGACACGAACAGCAATACTTTCGTGCGGATGGTGCGCGCCACGTCGAGCTGTTCCAGCGTGACGCGGAACTGCGTCGTCTCGTCGGTCGCGATCACGACCGGGACGCCGCCAGCCAGCGTGATCGCCTCGGGGTAGGTCGTCCAGTAGGGAGCGAGCAACAACACCTCGTCGCCGGGGTCGAGCAGCGTCTGGAACGTGTTGTACACCGCGTGCTTGCCGCCGTTGGTGACAAGGACTTGTGCGGCCGATACCGACAAGCCGCTGTCGCGCTTGGTCTTGCCGGCGATCGCCTCGCGGAGCTCGGGCAACCCGGCCGTCGGCGTGTAGTGGTGGAGCAACGGATCGCGGCAGGCGGCGATCGCGGCGTCGACGATGTGCTGTGGCGTCGCGAAGTCGGGCTCGCCCGCGCCGAAGCCGATGACCGACTCGCCGGCCGCCTTGAGCGCCTTCGCCTTCGCGTCGACCGCAAGCGTCGCAGACTCCTGGATGGCAGCGATGCGGGCTGCGATACGCGACACGATCAGACGCTCCTCGGACTCCCGGGTGCTGGGTTCTGGCTCTGGGTTGCGTACCCATGTTCGCACGACCGACGGCGTGACCCGGAACGTTAACGAGTGCCGTACCCTGCCTCCTCCATGGGTCCTGCCGTCTCCGTGGCGCGCGCTCGAAGCGCCATCGTCACGCGTGCGTGCTGCGTGTTGGCGGGAGCGCTCCTCACCGTCGTGGTGGCGGCGCCTGCGACATACGGCGCCGAGCCGCCGGAGGGGATCGACGAACCGCAGGGCTGGATCGTGGTCGACGCGACCTCGGGCCGAGTGCTCGCCGCCGAGGAACCGCACACTGCCCTGCCGCCTGCCAGCCTGGCGAAGGTGATGACCGCGCTCGTCGCCGTGGAACGGCTACCGGACGACGCGCAGATCGAGATCAGCGATCTCGCTGCGGAGCAACCGCCTTCGAAGCTCGGGGCACTGCCCGGCGAGCAGTACCGGCTCGACGACGCGCTCGCAGCGGTGATGATGGAATCGTCGAACGATCTCGCGTACGCGATCGCAGAGGCGACCGGGGGCGATCTCGATGGCTTCGACGAGCTGCTGGACGCGACTGCCGAACGCTTCGGGATGCGCGACTCGGAGCTGAACGACCCGGCCGGCTTCGACGACGACACCGCGTTCGACGGCGGGCCGCGAATAAGCCCGTTCGACGTCGCCGTCTCGGTCCGTAACGCCCTGTCCGTCCCCTCGATCGCGAAGTGGGCCGCCGCACCCAGCTACGCGTTCGACGGGCCGGCGGCGCGCTTCGAGCTCGTCAACCACAACCGGATGCTTCCCGGCGCGTCGCTCGAGACGCCTGGCGTGAACGGCTTCAAGACTGGTCGGACGAGCCTGGCCGGTAACACGTTGGTCGCCACCGCGACGCGCGAGGGCCGCAGCATGATCGTCGTGGTGATGAACACCCCCGACGTGTACGCCTGGGCCGGCTACCTCCTCGACCTCGGCTTCGAGACGCCGGCCGGCAGCGACGGCACCGGCGAGCAACTCCCGGAACCGGTCGTCAGCATCCGCGCCCAACGCGAGCGCGATCGCAACGAGTTCCTTGCGCTCGTCACCGGCCAGGCGTCGGCCGGCCCGACGACGACCGTCTCGACGATCGCGGTCGAGCCGTTCGATCCGACGGGGGCCACAGCCACCGCTGCGTCCGGCGCGACCGCGGCGGGCACGGATGGTCAGGAACAGGCAGGCGACGGGGATTCCGGCGGCGTCTCGCTCCCCACGGTCGCGATCGTCGTGTTGTCCGGTCTCGGACTCGCCTTCGTGGCCCGGCGTGAGCAGGTGAAACGCCGCAAACGACGCCGCCTGCTCGGACGCGAGCGGGCCGCCATGATGCGACGAGGCTCGCTGCCGGTGGTCGACGGCCGCTACCGGATCGGCACGCGGGTCGGCCCGCCCCTCCAGTCGCACGTGAAGGTGCAGCCGATGGACGAGCAGCCCGACGCTGCGCCGCACGATCCTTGAGAGGGCTGGAGGGCTCGGAACGTCAGACCGCGGCCTGCTCCCCTTCGGCCGGATGCCAGTTCGCGAGGTCGGCGAGCACGGGGTTGTTGGAGAACACCTCGACGATCGGCTCGTTGAGCTGGAGACGGCGCATGACGAAGCGCACCAGGTTCTCCTGGTTCCAGAGCATGAGCGTGACCGCGACACCACTCTCGCCGGCGCGTGCGGTCCGGCCGCTGCGGTGCAGGTAGGCCTTGTGGTCCTCCGCAGGGTCGAAGTGCACGACGACGTCGACGCCGTCGATGTGCAGACCGCGTGCCGCGACGTCGGTCGCGACGAGCGCTTCGATCTTGCCGCTCGCGAAGTCGGCGAGCGCCTTCTCGCGCGACGTCTGCCGGAGATCGCCGTGGATCGCCGCGACGTTCACGCCCTCGCGACGCATCGCGCGCTCGAGCTGGTCGGCCGCGCGTTTGGTCTGAGTGAAGATCAGGGTGCGGCCGTGACCGTGGGCGATGGCGCTCGCCACCTTGACCCTGTCCATGTCGTGCACGAGGAGGAACCGGTGGTGCATCTCCTCGACGGTCACCTCCGCGGACGAGACCTCGTGGTGCACGGGGTCCTTCATGTATCGGTTGACGATCGCGTTGACACCGCCGTCGAGCGTCGCGGAGAACAGCATGGTCTGCGGTTCCGTCGGGATCTGGTAGAGGATCTTCTGCACCTGCGGCAGGAAGCCCATGTCGGCCATGCGATCGGCCTCGTCGAGCACCAAGACCTGGATCGCGTCGAGGAACATCTCGCGTCGTTCGAGCAGGTCGATGAGCCGCCCGGGCGTTCCGATCACGATGTCGACGCCGGCCTCGAGCATGTCGATCTGCTTGGTCATGGACGCGCCGCCGTAGACGGCACCGACGCTCATCGACCGGACCGCGCTCAACGGATCGAGCGCCTCCGCGACCTGGACCGCCAGCTCGCGCGTCGGGACGAGCACGAGGCCGGTCGGGTGCCGCGCGAGTGCCTTGGTGACGCGCTCCAGCATGGGGATCCCGAAGGCGAGCGTCTTGCCCGACCCCGTCTTGGCCTTGCCGAGCACGTCGCGGCCGGCCAGGCCGTCGCGGATGGTGAGTGTCTGGATCGCGAACGGTTCGTTGATCCCTCGCGCGGCGAGGGCCGCCACGAGGTCCGGGGAGACGCCAAGCGTCTCGAAGGTGTGGCTCACGGGTGCTTTCTCGTCTGTGGTTTCCCGGAAGCCTACTGGCGCCCGGGGGCGGTCGGCGGATGCTGAGACGACCCTGAGGTGACCCGGCCGGCGCAGCGAAGGGCCCAGCGAGGCCGAGCGAACGACATGCCCGTGAAACGACAATGCCATCGTGCGCAGCCAGAATTGTCGAATGCGCGTGCTGGTCGTCGACGACGAGGTACCCCTTGCACAGGCGATCGAGCGCGGCCTCGTCGCGGAGGGCTTCGACGTCGAGGTGGTGCACGATGGTCTCGACGCGCTCACGCGGGCGCGTGAGCGCGAGTACGGGGCGATCGTCCTCGACATCCTCCTGCCGGGAATGAACGGCTACAAGGTGTGCGAGACGCTGCGGGCCGACGGCGTGCGCACGCCGATCCTGATGCTCACCGCCAAGGACGGCGAGTACGACGAGGCCGAGGCCCTCGACACCGGGGCCGACGACTTTCTCAGCAAGCCGTTCTCGTTCGTTGTGCTGGTCGCGCGCCTCCGTGCGTTGGCTCGCCGGAGCGGTCAGTACCTTCCCGCCGCGCTGCAGTTCGGCCCTCTGGTACTCGATCCCGCCACCGCCACGTTCACCCGCGACCTGGAGCCGGTGGCACTCACGCGGCGAGAGTTCGCGCTCATGGAGGCGCTCATGCGGCGCGAGGGCACTGTGGTCGCGAAGCGCGAGTTGCTCGCCGAGGTGTGGGGCGACGCCCAGTGCGATCCCAACATCGTGGAGGTGTACGTCGGCTACCTCCGCAAGAAGGTCGACCATGCCCACCAGCGGAAGCTCATCCACACCGTGCGAGGTGTCGGGTACCGGCTGGTGAACGATGCATGAGCGACGCTCGGCGCGCCTTCGCATCACGCTCGTGTCGACGGCGCTGTTCGCTGCGGCGTTCGCCGGGCTCGCGGTGCTGCTCGTCGGCAGCGTTCGATCGTCGCTGGAGCGTCACGCTCGTCACGAGACGAGCGAGGCCGTGGCGGGGGTCGCGAGCCAGCTCGAGGACGGCGTCCCGCCGGCGGAGGCGATCCTGATCGAGCGGCCGATCACGATCGTCGTGTTCGACGAGGCCGGCAACGTGATCGCGGGTGGATCGGCGAAGTTTCAGGTCCAACTGCGGAGCGCGTTCTCCGGACCCCCTGTCGCGCCACCCGGGCATCTGCTCGAGTACACGTCGGCGACGCGCGACGGTGAGGAGTACACGGTCGCGGCCGCGAGCCCTCTCGACGACGTGCGCCGGAGCGTCGACACCGTCGCAACCACCCTGTGGTTCGGGACACCCGCGCTGGTGGTGCTCGTCGGCGTCATCGTGTGGTGGCTCGTCGGGCGGGCCCTCCGGCCGGTCGCGCTCGCCGAGGCGCGCCAGCGCGAGTTCGTGTCCGACGCGTCGCACGAGCTGCGCAGCCCGATCGCCACGATGCGCACCGAGCTCGAGGTCGCGCGCCAAGCCGGCGCGCGATCCGACTGGCACGCGGTCGCCGACCGCGTGCTCGGTGAGCAGGCGCGGCTCGAGGCGCTCGTCGACGATCTCTTGGACCTTGCGAAGCTCGACGAGAGCCGCAACGGCGCGCTCCGCGGGCGCAAGGTCGATGCCGTGCGTCTCGACGACGTGGATCTCGACGAGCTCGTCCTCGACGAGGGCGTTCGCCGCCGCCCGGTCGCTGTCGACCTGTCGGGTGTTTCGGCGGCACGCGTGCGCGGCGACCGGCGTCTGCTGGCTCGGGTCGTGCGCAACCTGCTCGACAACGCCACGCGTCACGCGGTGAGCAAAGTGGCGGTCGGTGTGCGGACCGACCAGCGTTGTGCAGTGCTCACGGTCGACGACGACGGGCCCGGCGTTCCGGAGGACGAGCGCGAGCATGTGTTCGCGCGGTTCGCGCGCCTCGACGGCGCCCGCGGCCGGCACGGAGGGGGCACCGGCCTCGGGCTCGCGGTGGTACGCGATGCCGTCGAGCGGCATGGCGGCGAGGTCGTGTGCGAGGAGGCCGCGATCGGCGGTGCTCGGTTCACGGTACGGCTGCCCGTTGCGATCCCCGAACCCTGATCTCGGCGGCGCGAGGCTGCGTCCCCCATGGCCCGGCCCTTCAACGCGTCGCCCCCGTGTCGGTCGGTGGCGATCGCGTCGCTCAACATGCGGTTCGGTATCGCGCCGCGCACCGAGCAGCCGTACGACCTCACGGCCGCGATCGCGTCGCTGGACGCCGATGTCGTCGCGCTCCAAGAGGTCTGGCGACCGCGGCGGGGTGACGCTGCGCACCTCGCGGCCGCGGAGGCGCTGGGTTATTCGATCGTGGAGCTCGAGCTCGGGAGGGCACACAACAAGACCTCACCGCGGCCCGTCCGGGTGAGCGAGGGACGGCATGACACATGGTGGGGGGTCGCAGTGCTCGCGCGTCACGCCGTCGTCGCGGCATCGTCGATCGAGTTCACCCCGATCCGGTTCGACGCCGCGGGCCGGGCCGCGCTCGTCGCCACCGTCACGATCGACGGCCGGCCGCTCACCGTCGTCACCCCGCACCTCACCTACCGGCTCTGGGGATCGGCGCGGCACCTGCGCGAGCTGGCCGCGGCGCTGCAAAGGATCTCGACACCTGCGGTCGTCCTGGGCGACTTCAACATGTGGGGTCCGGTGGTGAGCAGGTTGGTCCGCGGGTGGCAGCGACCGGTGCGGGGGCGTACCTGGCCTGCCCGGTTCCCGCACAGTCAGATCGATCACGTGCTCCTCTCACCGGACCTCGTCGCCCGCGACGCTGCGGTGCTCCCGCCGGTCGGATCCGATCACCGGCCCGTGCGCGTCGTCGTCGACTGGCCCCCGCCCGAGGGCGCGAGCGGAGCGAGCGGGGTGAGCTAGCGCTAGCCCGAGGGTACGAGCGGAGCGAGCGGGGTAAACCCGTGGACCGAGACGGCGTAATCGCCGCCCGGCGCGAACGGGTCGCGCTCCCAGGTCGAGTAGCGCGCGACGAGCGCGAGCCCTGCGTCGTCGGCGAACCGGTCGTACGACGCGAGGTCGACCCGGTCGCCTCGCAGCTGGAATCCTGCGATCAGCAGCCCGCCAGGCTCGAGGTGGGCCGTGAGGCGCATGAGGATGTCGCCTTCCGTTCCGGGAGCGACGAAGATCATGACGTTGCCTGCGAGCACGATCGCGCCGAACCTTCGTCGGAGATCGATGGTGCCGAGATCACCTGCTACCCACTCGAGGTGCGGCGACTTGGCGCGCGCGTGCTCGAGCATCCCTGGATCGAGATCAACGCCGACGACATCGAAGCCGCGTGCCGCGAGCTCGATCGCGACGCGACCGGTGCCGCAGCCCGCATCGAGCACCGAGCGGGCGAGATCGTGCTCGGTCGCAAACGCCTCGACCAGGTTGGCCTCGCCGTGCACATCGGCACCGGACGCTGCGAGCCGGCGCCACCGCTCGTCGTAATCGTCGCCGCGTGGTGCGGGGGTCGAATCCCAGCGTGATCCGCCGGCCATAGGCGGTGGGTCTACCAGCCTGCCGAGCGTGATGCCGTCGCCGGCGCGGTCTTGGCCCACAATGATGCCCGTGGCGCCCACAATCATGCCGTGGCGATGGCCCCAATGGTCGTCGTGTTGATGGTCGGCGCGTTGATCAGCGAGGCCCTCGGGTTCCGCGACGTCTCGTTCGCCGCTTACGCGATCGCCTTCATCGGCGGGATCATCTCGTTCCTCTCACCCTGTGTCCTGCCGCTGGCGCCCGGCTACCTCTCGATGGTGAGCGGCCTCGACCTCGCGACGCTCGAGCAGGGCGGCCGTCAGCACCGGGCACGCATCGTTGCGACGACCGCGTTGTTCGTGACCGGGTTCGGGAGCGTGTTCACGCTGCTCGGCATGTCGGCATCGGCCCTGGGAGGGCTGCTATTCGACCACCAGGTGGAGCTCACGCGCATCTCCGGTGGCGTCATGATCGCGATGGCGTTGTTCATGGCGGGATCGATCGTCGTCAAGGCACCCTGGCTCTACCGCGAACGACGCTTCCATCCGCGGCTCGGCGCGTGGGGCAAGGCCGCGCCGCTCGTGCTCGGAGCCGCGTTCGGCTTCGGCTGGAGCCCGTGCATCGGACCGACGCTCACGTCGGTCTACGCGATCGCGGCGAGCGACGGCCGCGCCGTGGCGGGCGCGACGCTGATGATGACCTATGCGCTCGGGCTCGGCGTGCCGTTCCTCGTCCTCGGGCTCGCGCTCGGGCGGCTTTCGAGCACGATCGCCGCGATCCGGCGACATTTCACCGGAGTGGTGCTGGCGTCGTCGTTCGTCCTCGCCGCGTTCGGCTGGCTGCTGCTCACGAACAACCTCGTCGAGCTGAGCGGGCGGCTGTCGAAGCTGCTGCAGGACACGCCGCTGGAATGGGTCGTGAAGCTCGGCTGAACGCTCACTCCGTGGGCGCGGACTCGGGCATCTCGCGCAGCGGCTGGCGGATCAGCTCCACCTGGATGCCGTCGGGATCCTTGAAGTAGATCGACTCCTCGACACCCCGATCAGGTCCGAGGTATTCGATTCCAGCGCCGTCGAGCCGGCGCTTCGATGCTTCGAACACCTCGGGCGTCACAGAGATCGCGACGTGCTGTATACCGCCGAGCCCTTCGGGGACTGGCTCGAGACCGAGGCCGGGGAAGTCGAAGAAGGCAAGCATGTTGCCGGCACCGATGTCGAAGAAGAAATGGGAGCTCCCCGCAGAGTCGCGGTTCTCGAACAGCTCGACCAGCGGGAACCCGAGCAGCGTGTCGTAGAACTCGATCGTCGTCTGCGGATCGGCACAGATCAGCGCGAGGTGGTGCACCCCCCCACCCGTCGACGGCGCGCGGCCGTCGCGGACGTACTGGTCGCGCAACTCGGCGCGGCGGCGAGCCAATGCGGCGAGATCGATCGTCGTCATGGCTCCAGCCTATTTGTGATCAACTGAGAGTCCATGCGGGTCGGGGTGTCCTTGCGCAGCGCCTACGCAACCGACGACCCGCGCGAAGGCGCGCGCTGGATGATCGAGCGGGCCCGTGCGGCCGATGCGTCCGCCCTCGACTCACTGTTCGTCGGCGACCACCACAACACCGGCCCGTTCCCCTACTACCAGAACGTCCCGATGCTCGCTCGGCTCCTGGCGGAGTGGCGCGGCCGGCCGGCCGGCGTCCTCATGCTGCTGCCCCTGTGGCACCCTGTCCTGGCCGCCGAGCAGATCGGCACGCTCGCTGCGATCCACGACGGCCCGTTCGTGCTGCAATGCGCGGTCGGCGGTGGAGCTGAGCAGTTCGGCGCTTTCGGGGTCGAGCTTCGGCACCGGCGAACGCGGTTCGAGGCCGGCCTCGACGTCGTTCGTCGGTTGCTCGCAGGCGAAGAAGTGTCGATGACGGATCCCTTCCGGATCGAACGCGCTCGGATCGCGCCGGTGTGCCCGGAGCCGCTCGAGGTGTGGATCGGCGCGGCCGTGAGCGTCGGGATCGATCGCGCCGCTCGCCTCGGCGACGCGTTCCTCGCCGGCCCCGAATCGACCGCCGAGGAAGCCCGCCGGCTGATCGAGGAGTATCGCGAGCGATGCGCCGCGCACGGTCGCGACGCAAGCTGCATCGCGATCCGGCGAGATGTGCACGTCGCAGCCGACCACGCGGAGCTGGAGCGCGTGGCGCAACCGATCATCGATCGCGGCTACCGCGGGTTCGACCCGGCTGCGCTCGCCGTCGGCACCGCCGGAGAGGTCACCGAGCAGTTCGCGGCGCTCGCGGCCATGGGCTACACCGATGTGATCGTCCGCCACCTCGTCGACGACCAGCCCGCGGTGCTCGGCAGCTTGGAACGGCTCGGCGCGGTGCGTGCCGAGCTCGCCAGCGTGTAGCAAGCTGTACCAATGCCCTCCGTGATGGTCGACTCCGACGCCGACCTGGCGTCGGTCGTCGAGCGCGTCGAGGTAGAGCCGCGTTACGCGCTCGATACCGAGTTCCACGGAGAGCGCACCTATCACCCGCAACTCGCGTTGGTGCAGATCGCATGGCCCGGAGGCCTCGCGCTCATCGATCCGCTGGCCGTCGACATCGCACCTCTGGCGCGGGTACTACGAGGCAACGGCACGATGATCGCGCACGCGTGCGACCAGGACCTCGCGATCCTGGAGCGCGCGTGCGGCGCTGTCCCGGGTCGCCTGTTCGACACGCAGGTCGCGGCCGGGTTCGTCGGGCTCGGCACACCCGCGCTGAGTGCGCTCGCCGAACGCCTGCTCCGCACGAACATCACGAAGGGCGACCGGCTCACTGACTGGACGAAACGACCGCTGACGGCGCCGCAACGCGAGTACGCAGCATCCGACGTCGAGCACCTGCTCGCCATCAGCGACGCGCTGACGGCGGAGCTCGAAACGCGCGGTCGTCTCGACTGGGCGCACGACGAGTGCGAGGCCCGGCGGGTACGACCGCGAGGCCGGGCCGAGCCCGACACCGCGTGGTGGCGGATCAAGGGCAGCCGGCAGTTCCGCGGGAAGACTCGTGGCGTCGCTCAAGCGCTGACGGCATGGCGCGAGCGTGCGGCCGAGGCGGCCGACATCCCGCCTCGATTCGTGCTCCCCGACCTCGCGCTGATGGGCATCATCCAGAAGCCGCCGAAGGTACGCGACGACCTGAGCTCGATCCGTGGGCTCGACGGTCGCCACACACGCGAATCCGTCGCGCGCGAGATCCTCGCCGCCGTCGAGCGCGGCCTGCAGCTGAAGACCGACGAGCTACGGCTGCCGGATCGCGACGAGAGCGACCGGACGATCGGACCGGCGGTTTCGGTGATCTCGGCATGGTTGCAACAACGCGCGCACGAGCTCGATCTCGAAGCCCAGCTCCTCGCGACGCGCGCCGATCTCGTCGAGCTGCTGAACCGCAACGACGGACGGCTCACGCGCGGGTGGCGCGCGGAGCTCGTCGGGCAACCGATCCGTGCGCTCATGACCGGTCACGCAGCGCTCACCCTCGCCGACGGCGGCCGGCGCATCGTGCTCGACGGACAGACGCCCCACGCTGAGTAGCCTCGCCCGCATGGCGAGATTTCGCGTCGGTGTCCAGCTCCATCCGCAATCGTGCACGGTCCCGCAGCTCCGCGCGTCCTGGCGGGCCGCCGACGAGATGTGCGTCGACACGATCTGGCTGTGGGACCATTTCTTCGCGCTCTACGGCGACGCGGACGCGCCGCACTTCGAGTGCTACTCGCTCCTCGCCGCCCTCGCGCTCGACACGCAGCATGCCGAGTTCGGTGCGCTCGTCACCTGTAACTCGTACCGAAACCCTGACTTGCTGGCCGACATGGCCCGCACCATCGACCACCTCGGCGACGGACGGTTCATCCTCGGCCTCGGCGCCGGCTGGTTCGAACGCGACTACGACGAGTACGACTACCCGTTCGGCACTCCCGGCTCACGTCTCGCCGATCTCGAAGCGGCGCTGCCGCGGATCATGCAGCGCTTCGACGCCCTGAACCCACCGCCGATCTCCATCCCGATCCTGATCGGCGGGAGCGGCGAGAAGGTCACATTGCGCCTCGTCGCCGAGCACGCCGACGCCTGGAACACCTTCGGACCTCCCGAGAACTTCGCGGCAAAGAACCGCGTGCTCGACGGGTGGTGCACGAAGTTGCACCGGGATCCGGCACGCATCGAACGCACCGTCGCGATCCAACCCAACGAGCTCGACGCCGTCGATGCGTACCTCGACGCGGGCGCACAACACCTGATCGTGATGGTCGGCGCGCCGTTCGATCTCGAGCCCGTCGAACGGCTCCTCCAGCTCGCGCGCGACTGAGTCGTGGCCGGTGGCGGCATTCTCGGCGGGCCGGTCGACGGACCGCGGCGGCTCGAGGCGCGTTATCCCGACGTCGAAGCCGGCGTCGGGCTGGCCGTCGCACACCGTTCGAGCGGCTTCCGCGGGACGGTGGTCCGGATCAACACGACCGAGGTCGAGATCGCCGGCGAAACCGGCCTCCGGCGGGTATTCCCGACATCGCCGGGCGGATTCAGCGTCGACGGTGTTGCCTGCAACCTCGTCCGACCGGCGCCGAGGACGGCCACGCGCACACCGGCGAGGACCCCGAGCGGATCGCGCGCGGTTGCACGTACGGGGGCGCGCGTCGCGCGCGCAGCGCGGATCGTCGTGGAGGGGCTCCACGACGCCGAGCTCATCGAGAAGGTGTGGGGCGACGACCTTCGTGTCGAAGGGATCGTCGTCGAGCGACTCGACGGCATCGATCACCTCGTCGACTACGTCGGCGAGTTCGGTCCCGGCGCGAAGCGCCGGCTCGGCGTGCTCGTCGATCATCTCGTCGCCGGCAGCAAGGAACAACGGATCGCACGCGGGGTCAGCGGCCCGCACGTGCTGGTGACCGGCACGCCCTATGTCGACGTGTGGGCCGCGATCCGCCCCGCGATCGCCGGCCTCGAACGGTGGCCGGAGGTGCCGAAGGGCACGCCCTGGAAGGAGGGCGTGTGCGCCGCGTTGGGAGTGAGCGAAGCTCGCCAGTTCTGGCGTGATCTGCTCGACCAGGTACGGAGCTACACAGATCTCGAGACGCCGATGGTCCGCGCGGTCGAACAGCTCATCGACTTCGTCGCCGCGTCACCCTGAGAGGCCGGCACGCAGCGCAGGTCGGCCCTAGTGGGCGAGCGCGATCGCGGCGAGGCAGCGTTCGATCGCGGTTGCGCTCGCGTTCGTCATCGGCGCACGCACATCGGGTGTTGCGATGCGGCCCCGCGCGTGCAGGACGCCCTTCCACACGGCCGGGTTGGGCTCGGCGAAGCCGGCGGTGATCACGCCCAGGAGCGCCTCGTGATGCGAGCGCGCGTCGTCGACCTTGCCGGTGAGGCCGCAGTCGATCATCGACACGAATCGATCGGTGCACACGTGCGCGCTCGCGGCGATCGCTCCGCTGCCGCCGAACAGCACGGTTGCGAGGAGGAACGCGTCGTCGCCGCCGAGGACGTGGAACGTGTCGGGCCTGTCGCGCAGCACCTGGAGCGTGTCGGTGTCGATCGCGCCGACGGCCTGCTTCACGCCCACGACGTTGGGAATGCCCGCGATCTCGAGCAGGGCGCTCGCGCCGAGGCCTCGGCCGGTCCGGTAAGGGACGTTGTACGCGAGGATCGGCACCGGGCTCGCGGCCGCGACCGCGCGGTAATGATCGACGATCCCCGACTCGCTGGGCCGCACGTAGTACGGCACGACGACCAGCGCCGAACCTGCGGCGGGCACGTCCGCCAGCTCGGCGGTGTTCGCGATCGTCGTACGCGTGCTGTTGGTTCCGGTGCCGACCATCAACTGCGCATGGCGCGACGCGCACGCCTTCGCACACGCGTCGATGACCGCCCGCTTCTCGCCTACGTCCAACGCCGATGACTCGCCGGTCGTGCCGAGCGCGACGATGCCAACCGCGCCGGCGTCGAGGTACTCGTGGCACAGCCGCTCGATCGCGGAGACGTCGACCGCTCCCGCCGTGTCGAACGGGGTGATCAGCGGTATCCACACGCCGTGTAGATCGAGGTCCCTGGAAGCACTGCTGGGGGCGGTACCGGACATGAGACGAGCGTACTCTCGCGCTCACTACCCTCGGCGCCCGTGAACGACTGGATGCCGATCGTGCTCACGTTGCTGCTCGGCGTCGTCACGGGCGTGCTGTCGAGCATGGTCGGCGTTGGTGGTGCCATCATCTCGACGCCGGGGATCCGCGCGCTCGGTGCCACGCCTCTGGAAGGCGTCGGCTCGACGCTCCCCTCGATCCTGCCGTCCGCGATCACCGGCACCATCCGGTACCGGCGTGAGGGCCTCGTCTCTTGGCCGATCGTCGCGAAGCTCGTCCCGTGGGGAGTGGTGGCCGCGGTGGCAGGAGCGATTGTCTCGGTGCGGTTCCCCGGCAAGGGCCACGTTCAGATGCTGCTCAGCGCGGCTCTCGTCGGGCACACTGCGTGGAGGACGTCGCGCGCGGTCAGCGCGGACGAGGTCGCGACGAATGCGGCCGCCGCGGCCCATTTCGAATGGTGGCGCTGCGGCGGGATCGGGATCGTGGCCGGGGCGCTCTCCGGCTTCCTCGGTGTCGGTGGCGGCATCTTCATGATTCCGGCCTTCCGAAGCTGGCTGCGGCTCGGCCTGAAGCAGACGATCGCGACGTCGCTCGCCTGCGTCGGCCTGCTCGCGATCCCGAGCACGATCACCCACATCGTCGAGGGCACCGTCAATTGGTCATTCGCGCTGCCGCTCTGTGTCGGTGTCGTCCCCGGCGCGCACTTCGGATCGCGTTGGACTGTGGCCGCGAGCGACCGCCACCTCCGGACGCTGATCGGGGTCGGGCTCGGGCTGCTCGGGGTCGGCTACTTCGTTGCCGAGGCAGTCGTGCTGGCGACCTGAGCCGCGCGCGACCAGACCGCGTCGAGCATCGGCGGCGTGAGCTTGCCGGTGAACGTGTTCTGCTGGCTCGGATGGAACGACCCGATCACGGTGTAGGGCCCCGCCGGCTGCTCCATGAGGTGCGCGAACTTGGTGCGGCGCATCGGGAGGCAGATCCCGGCTGAGCGCAGCCCCGCCCACGTCGCGTCGTATGCGAAACGCCCGAGCACGACGATCACGCTGGCGCGCCGCAGCAGTTGCAGTTCGCGGACGAGATAGGGCCGGCATTCGTCGCGCTCGGCCGGCGTGGGTTGGTTTGCGGGTGGTGCGCAGCGCACGGCGGCCAGCACGTAGACGTCGCGCAGCGACAGGCCGTCGTCGACGTGGACCGAGGTCGGCCGGGTTGCGAGGCCGCAGCGATGGAGCGAGCCGAAGAGGAAGTCGCCGGAGCGATCGCCCGTGAAGACGCGGCCGGTGCGGTTCGCGCCGTGCGCCGCCGGCGCGAGCCCCACGACCACGATGCGGGCGAGCGGGTCGCCGAACCCGGGGACGGGCTTGCCCCAGTAGTGGTCACCCTGGAAGCTGGCGCGCTTGTCGCGGGCGACTGCCTCCCGCCAATCGACGAGCCGCGGGCAGGCGCGGCAGCCGGAGATCTCCACGGTAAGCGTGCGCAGCGTGCGGGCGTTCGTCGGAGGCACGGCGGCGGATCGTACGCTGCCGCCCCGATGCGCCTCCTCCTGATGGTGAACGCGACGGCATCGTCGGTGACGCCTCGACGGCGAGTCCTGGTGCGCAAGGCGCTCGCGGCGCACCACGACGTCGAGACCGCGCAGACGACACGCCGCGGCCACGCGACCAAGCTGGCACGCGCCGCCGCGAACGACGGCTTCGATGCCGTGGTCGTGCTCGCGGGCGACGGGACATTGAACGAGGCGGCCGATGGGCTCGTCGGCACGCAATGCGCGCTCGGTGCGCTCCCCGGCGGCTCGACGAACGTGTATGCCCAGACGCTGCGGACGCCGCGCGACGTCGTCGCTGCCGCCGACTTGCTCGCCCGGTCGCTGAGCGAGGGCCGCACCCGCCGGATCGGCGTGGGGAACGCTGTCGAGAGTGCGGGCGGCCACACGGGCGGGCGGCGGTTCTTGTTCCACGCCGGGTTCGGCTTCGACGCGACGGTGATCCGGCGGGTCGAACGGCACGGCGAGTTGAAGCGCTTCGCTGCGCATCCGCTCTACGTCGGCGCTGCGTTCGCGACGTTCTTCCGGCACTTCGATCGGCGGTCGCCGGGCTTCGACATCGTGCTCGACGACAGCGGCGAACGGATCGATGGGGTCTTCTTCGCGATCGTCTCGAAGACGACGCCGTACACGTTCCTCGGACCGCGGCCCCTGCACGTCGCTCCTCACGCCGGGTTGGACCGGGCCCTCGCGCTCACCGCGTTCACGCGCGTCGACGTGGTGACGCTGCTCGGTGGCGCTGCCTCGGCGATGGCAACCGGTCGCTTCCTCGGCCGCCGCGATGGCGTCGTCCATCGGCACGACCTCTGCTCGCTCCAGGTCGCCGGACGGCGGCCGTTCGCGTGGCAGGTCGACGGCGACGACGTCGGCGACACGCCCGCACTCACGGTGCGCTACGAGCCCGCCTGCCTCACCGTCCTCCTCCCCTAGAACCCGCCCTCCGGGCGCGAGCGGAGCGAGCGGGGTAGTCATGAATCGAAGCCGATGCCGAAACGGTCGAGGAGCTTGAGCCACGGCCCGCGGCGGCCGGCGCGCCGATCAGCCCTGGCGATCGCCCTGCGTGTGATCCCGACCACGACGGATCGCAACGGTTCGGGAGGAAACGGGAACGGTTTGCTCCGCACGAAGTCGAGCCGAAGCAACTCGCTCGCCGGATCGTCGAGCAGGTCGAGTGCCACCCGAGCGCCGAAGCGGCTCGCCGCGACGCCAAGACCCGTGTATCCGACGGCGTAGCTGACCCGGCCGGCGTGCGTGGTGCCGAACGTGGCACAGAAGCGGCTGCTCGTGTCGATCACGCCTCCCCAGCAGTGCGTGAAACGCAATCCTTCGAGCTGTGGAAACGTCGTGAAGAACTGGCGGGCGAGGAGATCGAACGTCGCAGGGCGCTGCGCCCGGGCGGCAGACACGTCGTTCCCCGGGTAGTACACCGCGTCGTAGCCGCCCCAAAGGATCCGGTCGTCGGCGGTGAGGCGGTAGTAGTGGAACTGGTTCGCGCAGTCACCGATCCCCCACCGCCCGCGCCAACCGATCGCGTCGCGCTGGACCGCGGTCAGGGGCTCGCTGACGATCACGTAGTCCCACACGGGGATGACCCGCCGCTTCGTCGCCCGGATCAGGTGAGAGAGCGCGTTCGTCGCGAGGAGCACGCGGTGGGCACGCACGTCGCCTCCGCTCGTGACCGCACGTACTCCGGTCGCCGTCGGCTCGACACGATCGACCCGCGTGCCCTCGTGGATTCGCACCCCGAGCCGGCGGGCGACATCCGTGAGCCCCCATGCGAGGCGCGCTGGATCGAGGATCGCGTGGTTGCTCCGCTGGAGCATTCCACCGAGGTAGGTCGGCGAGTCGACGAGCGCGCGGAGCTCGTCGCGCTCGAGCCACTCGACGGTCTCGCCGTGCCCGACCAGCCGCGGCAGCCCCTCGCGAAGCGATTCCACCTGCCAGTGCCGGTCGGCGACCGCGAGGGTCCCGTTGGGTTCGAAGCGCGCATCGATGCCGTATCGACGGATCGCCGCGGCGATCTCGGCGAAGTTCTCGTGCCCGAGGGCGACGAGCCGGTCGAGCTCCCGGGGAAAGTGGGCGGCGCCGTTGTCGATCCCGTGCGTGATCGACGCGTCGCAGAAGCCGCCGTTGCGCCCCGAGGCGTGCTCGGCGATCCGGTCGGCCTCGACCAGCAACACGTCGCGACCGGCATCGCGTTCCTTCGCCTGCACCGCCGCCCAGAGCCCCGTGTAGCCGCCGCCGACGATCAACAGGTCGCACTCCGTCGGCGCGCCGAGCGGCGGCGCAGGGGCAGGGCGGTCTGGCGAGTCGAGCCAGAACACCGTCGGCTCGCAGTCGCGCAACGACGAGTGGAGCGAGGCAGCGGCGCGCGGCATCAGCGTCGACGCTATCTGCTACTGACTGGTCGGCCAGTAGTGACGCCTCAGACGAAGGCGGCCCAGACCCGCCAGGTACAGCCGTCGGGACCAGCCCAGGTGAACTCGCCGAGGCGGTTCTCGGTCTCGACGATCTCGCGCAGCGGCAACGGGAGGTCTTCGAACCCGTAGACGTCGGTCACGCAGACGGTCGTCGCAGATCTCGACCGCGAATCGATGACGGTGGATCGTCGCGGCGAACTGACCACGAGCGCGCATCGAGGTTCATTGTGCGTTCCACCGTTGCCAAAGTGGTGGATGGTGCGCGCCCTTCGGGCGCGAGCGGAGCGAGCGGGGTGAACGCGCCCCTACCCGGCGATCAGCGCGCCGAGGCGTTGCAGCGTCGGGGTCGCCGCACCGAGCGTGAACTCGGCGTGCTTGATCCAGAGGAAGTGACGGTGGATCGGGTAGTCGAGGTCGATGCTGATCCCACCGTGCACGTGGAGTGCGGTGTGGCCGATCTGGTTCCCCCCCTCGCACGCCCAGTACTTCGCGGTCGCGACTTCCTCTGCGACGTCCGCGCCTTCGTCGAGGTGGGTCGCCGCCTGCAGCATGGTGAGCTCGATCGCCTGGTTGTTGATGTACGCGTCTGCCATGCGTTGCGACACCGCCTGGAAGGTGCCGATCGCGCGGTCGAACTGCTTGCGGTCGACGGTGTACTGGGCCGTGATGCGCACGGCGGAGTCGCACACACCGCCGATCAGCGCGGCCATCGCGACCATGGTCCGGTCGAGGGCGTACCGCAGGACCTCACGTCCGGTTTCGAGGGTGCCCACCAGCTCGCGCTGGCCGACCGAGACGTTGTCGAACGTGATCTCGAACAGATGCTCGAAGTTCTGGCCCTGTTGGGGCATGAGCGAGCGGCCGTCGCCGCTCGGACCGACGAAGAACACCGCGATCTGATCGGTCCCCTCGACGCGCGTCGACACGAGCATCCCGTCGGCGATGTCGGCGTGAGGGACCATCGTCTTCACACCCCGGATCCACCAGCAGTCGCCGTCGGGCGTCGCGGTGGCGTGCGGCTCGTCGGCCGTCGTTCCGTATTCCTGGAGCGCGGCCGTCGCGATGAGCCGGCCCGTCGCGATCTCCGCGAGAGACGACTGCTGCTCAGGTGTCCCGTAGCGCGCAACGGTGAGGCCCGCGGTCACGAGGCACGGCACGACGGGCAACGGCACCACCGTCTTGCCGATCTCGCGCAGGACGAGGCACAGGTCGAGGAAACCGAAGCCGAGCCCGCCCTGCTCCTCGGGGATCGCGATCCCGAGCAGGTTCGCGCCGGCAAACGCCTGCCAGCACGAGCGATCGATACCATCCGCGCTCTGCTCGGCTGCCTTCAGCTGTTGCAGCGACGAGTGGTCGGCGAGGATCGTGCGGGCGAGGCCGACGAGCGACTCTTGGTCTTCGGTGAGCGAGAAGTCCATGTGTTTCGCGTCCTTACCGAGAGATGGCCATTACCGAGAGATGGTCATTACCGAGAGATGGTCATTACCGAGAGATGGATGGCATGTTCAGGCCGAACAGGGAGATGAGATCGCGTTGCATCTCGTTGACGCCGCCGCCGAAGGTCAGGATGTGCATCGAGCGGACCATGTGCTCGACCCTGCCGCGCAGCACCGCGCCCGCCGAGCCACGCCGGAGCGGAGCCTGGTTGCCGAGCACCTCGAGCATGAGCCGGGCCGCCTCCATGTAGAACTCGGTGCCGAAGACCTTGATCGTCGACGCCTCGGCAGGTTGGAGCTGTGCCCCGCGCGTGGCCTCCCACGCGACCTTCCAGTTGGCGAGCTTCAAGAACTCGAGCTTGGCGTGCACCTTTGCGAGGTTGACCTGCACCCACTCCTGGTCGATGACGCGCCGGCCGTCGGCGAGCTCGGTCTCCTTCGCCCACGCGACAACGTCACCAAGGTGCCGGTCGATGATGCCGGATGAGCAGAGCGTGACGCGTTCGTGGTTGAGCTGGTTCGTGATGAGCGACCAGCCCGCGTTCTCCTCGCCGACCAGATACTTCGCGGGGACACGTACGTCCTCGTAGTAGGTGATGTTCGTGTTCAACCCCGCGAAGTTCTCGATCGGCTTGACCGAGAAGCCCGGCGTGTCGGTCGGCACGATGATGATGGAGATCCCCTTGTGCTTCTTCACCTCGGGGTTGGTACGCACCGCGAGCCAGATGTAGTCGACGCCGCTCGCGAGGCTCGTGAAGATCTTCTGCCCGTTGATCACGTACTCGTCGCCGTCGCGCACGGCCTTGGTCTTCAGGCTCGCGAGATCCGTGCCGGCATCCGGCTCGGTGTAGCCGATCGCGAAATGGATCTCGCCGGCGAGGATCTTGGGGATGAACTCCTGCTTCAGCGCGTCGTTGCCGTACCGCATGATCGTCGGTGCCACCGAGTTGATCGTGAGCATCGGTACGGGCGCGCCGGAACGCATCGACTCGTCGAAGAACACGAACTGCTCCATCGGGGTGAGGTCCTTGCCCCCGAACTCCTTCGGCCAGCCGAGCCCGCACCAGCCGTCTGCAGCCATCTGCTTCCATACGCTCTTTGAGCGGGCGCCGATGCCCTCACCCTTGCGCAGGTCTTCCTCGACCTCGGGGGTGATGAGCTGCTCGTAGTACTGGCGCAGCTCGTCGCGCAGCGCTTCGTGCTCCTTGCTGTACCCGACGTACATGCCGCCTCCGAGGTCACCGACAAGGTAGAACGCGTTCTATCTTTGCTCGCAGGGTGCTCGACTGTCGACACGGGCGGCGCGACAGTGGTGCGCATGCCCGACGACGATCACGACCACCTCCGCCGCTCGCTCATCACGCCGAAGCGGATCGGCTGGCTGTTCTTGGTCGCCGTCCTGGTCGTCTTCTGGGCGCAGAACCGGGAGGAGACCCAGGTCACCTTCTTCTTCGGCGACGCGAACGTGCGCGTCTGGGTGGCGCTCATCGTCGCGAGCGCGGTCGGCTTCGTGATCGGCTTCCTCGTCCGCGGCGACCGCGACGGATAGCGGCGTTCTCGGTCGATCAACGAAGGTGGCGGTGGTCGCCGACGAGGTTCCGGAGCCCGTCGATCGTCACCCCGCCGTGGCTGACGACCACGATGCGTTCGGCGCCGGACCGCGCGAGGTCATCGAGTGCATTGACGAACCGGGTGCCGGCATCGAGCGAGCTGTCGCCGGATGCGGGCGACCATTCGCGCTCGACGGTCGACCGGCGCCAGTCCTCGAGGAATTGCTGAGCGGTCTGAGCGGGGCATTCGTCGCCCCAGTTCCGGCGCTCCCGCAGGCGCTCGTCGACCTGGGGATCGACGCCGCACGACTCGGCGATCGGTGCGGCGGTCTCCATGGCTCGCTGCGGCGGTGAGGAGCACACGACCTCGACACCACGCGTCGCGAGGAAGCGCGCAGTCTGCAGGGCTTGCCGCTTACCAAGGCTCGTCAAGCCACGATCACCCCGACCTCGCCGTTTCTGGGCGTGCTGGACGACGAGCAAGGTCACGGGCACGACGCATGTTCGCGCGAAGCGGTGATGCTGTGTCCCAGAAAAAGCAGGGAAAACATTGGTGATTCTCGGCTGTCTTGTCCCACCCGTCTGTTAGGATACGAACTGATGTTCGATACGCTTCGTACCGTGCGGGCCGGCCTCGAGGGCGTCGCGCGCGACTTCGAGCCCGAGACACTTTCGGGAGAGCAAGCAGCGCGGGCAGTCCGCGAGCTGGGGGTGATCCGCCGGCTCACCGACGGGCTGCTCGCCAAGGCCGCCAAACGGGTCGACGACACCATGGCCCACGCGAAGAGCGGAGCGTGCGACGCCGCGCAGTTCCTCGCCAACGAGCTCGGAGTCGGTTCGGGTGAGGCACGACGCGCGATCGACAACGCGAAGAAGTTGCGTGACCTGCCAGCGACCGACGACGCAGTCCGGGCCGGGAAGCTCTCCGCCCGGCAAGCCCAGATGATCGCGGATGCCGCGACGCACAATCCCGCCGCGGAGCAGGAACTGCTCGACGCGGCCGCCGAGGGTCTCGTCCACTTGCGCGATGCCTGCACGAACGCCAGGGCAGCGGTCGAGGATCCGGCCGCCAGGGCGAAGCGTCAGCACGCTGCTCGCCGCCTGCGGATGTGGAGCGGCGACGACGGCATGGTCGAGGGTCAATTCAGCCTGACACCCGAGGTCGGCGGGCAGATCAAGGCCCTCATCGACGACCAGACCCAACGCAACTTCCGCAACGCCCGAACGACTGGAGTACGCGAGCCGCACGAGGCCTACGCCGCCGACGCGCTCGCGAACCTCCTCCTCGGAGACACCCAGGCCGGCCGTCGCGGTGTCCGTGTCAACGTGCACGTCGTCATCGACCATCCCGCGCTCGTGCGTGGCAACCCCATCGACGGGGAACGGTGTGAGATCCCCGGCGTCGGTCCCGTCAACGTCGAATGGGTACGCGAGGTACTCGGCTCCGCGTTCGTAACGGCCGTGATCAGGAAAGGTGTCGACATCGCGACGGTGGCGCACCTCGGACGGCACGTCCCCGCCGAGTTGCTGACTGCAATGATCGTGGGCGGCCGCGAATGCGACATCGAGGGTTGCCACCATCGCGGCTACCTCGAACGAGACCACAGCGAGATCGACTACGCGAAGGGCGGCCCGACCGCATGGTGGAACCTCGCCTGGCTCTGCTACATCCACCACAAGCGAAAGACCAAGGGCGCACAGCTCGGCCCGCGTTCACCCGACACCGGCAAACGCAAGCTCTGCCCGCCCGACGCGGTGTCCGACGCGGCGTGATGGCTGTCAGGCGTCGCTCGGGCTGGCCGTGCGGATGCGCAACTTCCGGACGTCGATCGGCTCACCGCTGTGCTCGTCGACGACGCGCGGCGTGATCGTCGCGCCCGTCTCGCGGTCGTACAGCTCGAAGGGATTGTCGTAGAGCCAGTCGCTGCCGTAGCGCCACATCGCGGCAAGCACGTCGTAGAAGGCGAACCCCGAGTCCGTCAGGCGGTACTCGTCGCGCGGCGGGTGCGCCTCGTACGGGACGCGGCGCAACAGACCGGCATCGACGAGCCGCTCGAGGCGGTCGGTGAGCACCGCGCGGGGGATCTCGAGCGCCGCGACGAAGTCGTCGAAGCGACGCCGGCCGAGGAAGGCCTCGCGCATCACGAGCGGTGTCCAGTGATCGCCGACGAGATCGACCGTGCGGGCGATCGGGCACGGCCAGTCGTCGAACCGGCGGCGGGCGACCATCGCTCGTCTACCCGACCGGAGCGAGCGCAACCAGCTGCGCCCGCACGTGCTTGTGGTGCGGCGTGCCCGCGAGCCAGTCGCGATCGGCCGACGACGTGAGCTCGTTCGGCGGGGTGCCGACCGTCGGCCCTTCTGCGGAGACGCCGAGCCCGAACCCGTTCGGGAGGCTCACATGGCCGTCTTGCATCGTGTCGGTGACCTCGACCGCGGCGTCAGCGGTTCCGCGCGCGGTCGTGATCCGGACTCGCCCACCATCGTCGACGCCGAGCCGCGCCGCGTCGCCCGGGCTCATCCGCAATGCGCCATCGGCGTCGGCCTTGCGCCATTCGGGCGAGCGGTAGATCGTGTTGGCGGTGCTCGACCGCCGCTCACCGGCCGACAGCACGAACGGGAAGTCGTCGTGTTCGTCGACCTCGCCGGCAAGTCCACGGAGCTCGGGGAGCAACTCGTCGACCGCGAGATGGATCCGGCCGTCGGCGTGATCGATGCGACGCCATGTCTCGTCGTAGTCGTCGACACTGAACACGACCCCCGACGGCGAGTCGAGGATCCCGCGGAACAACGCGGTGCCGTCGGCGAACCCAGCCCTGCGCACCGACTCCGGGTACGCGAGGAAGCACGTCTGGGCGAGGCCCCAGATCGCGGCCGACGCGGCCGTGCCGTCGGGAAGCGCGCGGCCGAGCGTCTCGTACAGGATCACCGCGACGTAGGGAGCCAGGTCGGGTCGCTCACCAAGGAACGTGAGGAACGCATCCGCGAACCCGTCGATGCCCGCGGCCGCGGCGGCCGAGAGCGGTGCGAGATCCTCGTCGGAGAAGATCCCGAGCGCACGGCAGAGCCGCGCGTGGATCTCCGGCTCGGGCAGTGTGCCCGCGAGCGGCGGGAGCAGCGGCCGGCGCAGGTGGAACGCGTTCGTCGGGAACTCCAAGGTGAAGAACGTGCACTCCCACTTCTCGAACTGGCTCGCCGCCGGAAGCACGTAGTGCGCCTCCCTCGCGGTCTCCGTCAGCGCGACGTCGATCACGACGAGACATTCGAGCGCGCGGAGCGCCTCGCGCATCCGTGGGCTGTCGGCGAGAGAATGCGCGGGGTTCGAGCTCTCGACGATCATGGCCCGGAAGCGATCCGGATGATCCGTGAGGATCTCGTCGGGGATCACGTTCGCGGGGATCAGGCCGGCGATGATGCGCGACCCCGTCACCGGCGACGTGCGACCGCGGCCGCCGCCACCAGTGCCACCACCGCTGGCACTACTGGCACTACTGGCACTGGCACCGCCGAGCGAGGCGAAGCGCGTGTGGATGTTCATCGTCCCGCGGCGTGCGAAGTTGCCGGTGACGAGGTACAGCAGCTTCTCGAGGTAGGAGCACAGCGTGCTGTGCGGCGCCTGCTGGATGCCCAGGTCCTCGAAGATCGCGACGCTCTCTGCGCGTGCGAGCCGTTCGGCGACCGCTCGCACAGAATCCTCCGCGACACCGGCGCGCGCGCAGTACGCAGGGATGTCGACGGTCCCGAGCGCAGCCCCGAGACCCTCGATTCCCTCGGTGTGCGCCAGCAGGAACTCCTCGTCGACCAGCCCCTGTTCGAACAGCACTGCCAGCAGCGCGGCGAGCAGCCAGGCGTCGGTGCCGGGCTTCACCTGCAGGTGCACGTCAGCGAGATCGGCGGTCTCGGTTCGCCGCGGGTCGATCACGATGAGCGTGCGCTCGGGATCGTTCGCGATCGCCTTCAAGACGGAACGCGCCCGCGGGAACCCATGCGACTGCCACGGGTTCTTCCCGAGGAACACGGCAACCTGCGCGTGCTCGAAGTCGCCGGACGTGTGGCAGCGGGGTCGGCCAAACAGTTGACCGTCGACCCAGAACTCACCCGTCTTCTCCTGCGCGAGCGCGTTCGACGAGTAGCGAACGCCGAGCGCTGCGCGCGTCGAGGCGCCGTAACCACCACCGAGATGGTTGCCTTGCCCGCCACCGCCGTAGTGGAAGATCCTGTCGCCGCCGTAGGTGTCGCGCACGGCAGCGAGCCGCGCGGCGACCTCTCGGATCGCCGTGTCCCAGTCGATCGCCTCGAACGTGCCGTCGGCACGGCGGCGCAGCGGCGTCGTCAACCGGTGCGAGCCGTTCTGGTAGTGGTCGAGACGCAGCGCCTTCTCGCACGTGTAGCCCTTCGAGGTCGGGTGCGCCTTGTCGCCGCGCACGCGCGCGAAGTGGCCGTCGCCGTCGAGGCGCACCTCGATGCCGCAGTTGATGCTGCAGAGAATGCACGCCGTCGTGTGCCAGTCCGCCGGCGCGGCTGCAGTGTCATCGCCCATCAGGCCCCAGTTCATGAGCTGCTTAGTTCAATCATTGAACTTAGTGGCGATTTCCTGGCACGTCAACGTGGTTCCACCGGCACACTGTGGCGGTGGAACCACGCCGTTTCGGGGCCCTCGGCCCCCTGACCGATCACCAGCTCCAGGCGGCCGCGGCACGGTTCGACCTGGGTCGCGTGCACACGGCCGAACCGTTGACGGGCGGGCTGTTCGGCAAGAACGTCGCGCTCACCACCGACACCGGGCCGTGGGTGCTCCGCGGCGATCCCTGGCCGGACGACCGCGACGACCAGTTCCGGCGCGAGCGATGCTTCGCCCGGCTCATCCACGACCACTGCGAGCTCACGGCGCCGTGGCCGTATCTCATCGACCCCGATCCGAGCCTGTTCGGATGGCCGTACGCGCTCATGCCGCGCCTCGCGGGCGCGCCGATCGGCAAGCCCTCGAGCAACCGTGACTGGCCGGCGTTGGCGGCCGGGTTCGGTCGCGCGGTCGCCGACCTCCATCGCATCGCGTTCGACACACCCGGCGAGTGGCGACCGGACACCGATCGCGTCGAGCCGATCGAAACCAGCGGCGCGCGCTATCTCGAGGCTCGCATCGCGTGGTGGATGTTCCGCACGGCGGAGACCAGCGAGGCACTCGACCCAGCGTCGGAGCGCATGCTCACCGATGCCATCGAGGGAGCGGCGCTCGAACTCGACCTCGAGGATGACGCGGCGACGTACGTGCATCACGATCTGAACCTCGGCAACGTCTTGGCCTCGGACGACGGCACCGCGATCGTCGCCGTGTTCGACCTCGGCGAGGGCTACGTTGCCGATCCGCTCGAGGACCTCCCGAGGTTGCTCACCCACCTCGCGCTCCACCACGGCGAACCGGCGGTCAACGCGTACCTGCAGGCGTATTCGGGCGCGTCCGGGCGCACGCTCTCGCGCGTGCGTTTGCGGAGCTACACGCTGTTCGATCTGCTCGTGTTCTGGGAGTACGGCCGGCGACCTGCCGCGAACTGGTTCCCCGAAGCCCGGTCGTTCGCTGAGTGGGTCGCACCGGTACTCGCGCGCGTCGAGGACACGATCACGGCCTGGTGAGCAGCCATGCCCCGCGCGCGCCGCGGATCGAGCCGTCGCGGAGCGCGCGCTCGATGCGCGCCTTGGCGCGTGCGTCGAGCTTCGAACCGCGCCGATCCGTCAGCTCGAACACGTCGTCGAGCCGATCACCGCTCGTCGCGATGACCGCGCTGTGCACGCTCGCCCCTCCGACCGCCATCGCGGTCGCGACAGCGGCAAGCACACCGACTCGATCCGGACCGCGCGCCGTGCAACGCGTGTACCACGGCGAACCGTGGTCGTCGAACGTCAACTCGATACGGTCGTCGGGCGGCGCCGACATCGGCAGTGCCAGCAGCTCGCGGGTTCTCGTGGCAAGTGCCTTCGCATCCGGCGGTGTCGCGCTGGCAACCCTGAAGGACGCGAGCGCGCGCCGTCCCGGCCAGGTGACAACGCTCGCCTCGATCACGTCGGCACGAAACTCAGCGAGTACCCGCGCTTCGCGCGCCAGGAGCCCGATCCGGTCGCGGGCGACGAACTCGACGCGCCATTCATGCCGCTCCGGCGGATCAGCGTGGAGGATCTCGTCCACGTAGACGTGAGCGTCGCGGCGCCCCACGTGTGACGAGCGCCGCATCACGTGCCGCGCGACCGTCGCCGGATCGTGTCGCAGCATGTACGCACGCGGTGCTCCGTCGATGAGCTCGATCGCCGTGGGGGCGCGCGGCAGCTCCAAGCACGCGACGGCGAGCCGGCGCCGCCGTTCGACGTCGAGCGAGCTCGCCAGCGTGGCATCGTCCGGATCGAGCGCGTCCGCGCACAGCTTCGTCAGCGCGTCCACTCGCTCGACCTCCCACACCTCGAGGCCGCTCGAGCGCACGAGCCGGTGGAGCCGCTGCAATTGCGTTGCGTCGCGGAGGTGAGCGGCGAGCGCGAGGACCGGTTCCTCGTCCAGCCCATCGGGGCGGCGAGCCGTCCCGACCAGCAGCTCTGCATCGTCGACGAGCGCCTCGGCACGCTCCACCTCTTCTGTGGGCGACCCCAAGCGAACGGCCGTCGCGCGGGCGATTGCGCGTGCGGGGCTGCTCGCGTGGATCGTTCCATGCGCGCCGCCTCCGGATCGATCCGCCGTGTCGAGGGCGAGCGCGGCAAGCAGCACCGCGGCGTCCTGCTCAGCATCGGCGCGCAACGCTCCGACCCGCGGCCACCGGAACGGCGCGAGCGGATCGGCGATCACATCGCGCGAGCGAGCGTCGAGCACCTCGCCCAGCTCGGGGAGGGCACGTGCGATCACGCCCGACATCGCGAGCAGCCGCCACGCCTCCTCGTCGCCGTCGACGAGCAAGCCCATGAGCGCGGCCTGTGTCGGTGCATCGAGCTGCCGGACTCCCGGAGGGAGGCCCTGCAACAGTTCGAGCGAGTCGCGGTCGCGCCGGCGTGCCGCCTCGATCGCTGCCAGCAGCGCGCCGCCTGCGTCGTCTGCCGCGTCGGATCGCATTTGGCGCAGCCGCCAGCGCAACGCCGACGGTGTCGCGAGCGTCGTCACGAGCACGACGACGAGCAGCGCCGCGTAGACGTCGTCGCCGAACACGCCCTCGCGCAGGCCGAGCGTGGCGAAGATGAGCCCCACCTCGCCACGCGGGATCATGCCGAGCCCGACGAGCAGGCGATCGCCAGGTGCTCCGAACAAGCCGGCGGCGGCCACGAGCTTTCCGAACACGCCGACGGCGAGCAGCGCGGCTGCAATGCCCAGCGCGCCCGGACGCGCGAACTCGCGCACGTCGGCATCGATCCCGATCTGGAGGAAGAACACGGGCACGAACAGGTGGCCCACGGGTGCGAGCTCCCGCCGAATGCGTTCGGCCGGAACGGTCCGGGCAAGTGCCAGCCCGGCCACGAACGCCCCGATGATCGGCGCGAGCTGCACGGCGTGTGCGAGCTCGGCGAGGCCGAGGGTGAAGGCGAGCGCGACGGCGACGAGCGTTCCGGTTGAACGGCTGTGCCGCGCGACAGTCCGGAACAGCGGCGGCGCGAGCCGGAGCCCGACCATGGTGGAGACGACGAGGAAGCCGACGGCCAGCGCGGCAAGGCCCACCACACCGACGAGCGACACGGAACCTTCGGTGACGACCCTGGTGACCACCGTGAGGATGAGTAACCCGATCACGTCGTCGGCCACCGCGGCGCCGAGCACCGTCCGGGCCTCGATCGTGGCGAGCGCGCGGAGATCGCCGAACACCCTGGCGGTGATGCCGACGCTCGTCGCGGTGAGCGCGGCACCGACGAACACCGCCTCGCCCGTTTCGAGACCGAGCGCGAGCGACGCCGCGGTCCCGAGCCCGAACGGGACGATCACACCGATCGTCGCCACGCTCAGCGCAGCGCGCCCGACGCGGCCGAGGTCGCCGAGATCCATCTCCATCCCGACCTCGAGCAGCAAGAGGATCACGCCGAGCTCGGCGAGCGTCGCGAGGACACTGTTCGGCTCGACGAAACCGAGCACCGAGGGGCCGATGAGCACGCCGGCCACGATCTCGCCCACCACTGCCGGGACCCCGACGCGATCCGCGATCTCGGCCGCGAGCTTCGCTGCGACGAGCACAACGAGGATGTCGAGCAGGACCCGGTTCACGTCCAACGTTCATCACCCCTGAAACTTGCGGAGACTTGCAATGAAGACTGGTTGGGGGTTCGGCCGCGGACCGAACCCCCAACCGATGCCTGACGGAGTCCGGCGAACGACGGTCAGGTGCTGAGAGCAGGGGTGTACTCGTCGCCCCCGACCGGCTCGTCCTCCGGATACGCCAGGACACCCATCTCGGGCAGATCGAGCCCAGCGAGCTCGTCGGCCTCAGTGGGTCGGATGCCGCCCTTGGTGAGCGCGTTCTGGATCTTGAAGAACGCGAAGACGATCCCGCCCATGACGAAGATGATCGTGAGCGCGCCGATGGACTGCGCGGCGAGCTGCTTCAACCCGAGGCTGACGTCGTAGAGGATCCCGGTCACACCCTTTCCTGCTGCCGACGCGGTCGCGGCTTCGCCCTCCGTCGTCAGGTTCCAACTCGCGCCGTAATGACCACTCGAGAAGATGCCGATCGACAGGACACCGAAGATCCCACCGACACCGTGCACCGAGATCGCACCGACAGGGTCGTCGATCCCGCGCCGCTCGATGAAGCCGATCGACTCGACGACGAGCACCGCAGCGATGATGCCGATGAGCGCCGCCGCCCATGGCTCCACGAACGCGCACGGCGCCGTGATCGCCACGAGCCCCGCGAGCATGCCATTCGCCATCATGCCGGGATCGGGCTTGCCCATCCCCGGCCTGTACATGACGTAGAACATCGCGGCGGTCGCCCCGAACGCAGCCGCGATCGCGGTGTTCACGGCCGCGACGGCGAAGCGCACGTCGGTACCCGCGAACGTCGACGCCGCGTTGAATCCGAACCAGCCGACCAACAGGATGAACGTCCCGAGGATCGCCATCGGGATGTTGTGGCCGGGCATCGCGCGCGGCTTGCCGTCCTTGCCGTACTTGCCGATGCGAGGGCCGAGCACGATCGCACCGGCGAGCCCTGCGATGCCGCCCATGGCGTGGACGACCCCTGAGCCGGCGAAGTCGACATAGCCAAAGCCGAGCTTCATGTTGTTGCCGAGCTGGTTCAACCAGCCGCCGCCCCACGTCCACGCGCCGAACAGCGGGTAGAAGATCGCACCGCAGAACAGACCCCATCCGACGAACGCCTTCCACTTCCAACGTTCGGCCATCGCGCCCGTTGGGATCGTGGCCGTCGTGTCCATGAACGCGACCATGTAGAGGAAGAAGGCCGCGACGGGCGCGAGCCTCACCGCGTCCATGTTCGTCATCCAGTTCCAGCCGCTCCACCACGCGAACGTCCAGTCGCCGAGCGCGAGCTTGCTCGTGCCGAGCGCCGAATCGAAGCCGAAGTAGCCGGGATAGCTGAAGCCGCCGAACATCAGCGGGAACCCGACGAGGAAGTAACCGACGAAGCCGAGTCCGAAGATCGCGAAGTTCGTCGACACGACATGGGCCGCGTGCTTGGCCCTGCAGAAGCCCGTCTCGACGAGCGCGAACCCGGCCTGCATGAAGATCACGAGCAACGCGCCGATCACGACCCAGAGCATGTTGAGGCTCACGCCGATGTCGGACGAGGCGTAGGTGTTGTCGTAGACATCGGCCGCGAAGGCCGGAACCGCGAACGCTCCCAAGAAACCGGCGGTCAACCCACCGGTGATCGCCGCTCTGCGCACTCCTGTGCGGAACCGCACAGTGTCACCTCCCAAGAATAAGGATCCGGATAGAGAGCGACGCCCTTGTCGCGCAGTACCAACGGCGTCGCTTCGGAACCTTCCCCCGCTCTCACCCTTGGTCTGCTCCCGACGGTACGAGCGGGCTGTTGCGAGCGTGTTCGCCGGGAGTGAACGTCGTGCTGCGCCAATGTTTCGAGCGCGTGTCAGAGGTTCGGGCGCATCAGGTTTTCGGGCGCGTCAGAGTTTCGAGCGCGCGGCGCGGATCACTCGAGCTGTCGACACCGCGGTCGTCCGGCCCGTGCCGTCGTCGCGCTGGGTCACCTGGACCGTGAGGGAGTCGCGGTCACGCCCGAGCGGTGTCGCTGTCGCGACGACGGGGCCGGCACGCGCGCCGTTCAGGTAACGCACGTGCGCATCGACGACGGCGAGCGGCGCCGCTGCGCCGAATGCCTCGGCGCCTGCCGCGAACGCAGCGGCTTCGGTGATCATGAACGTGCAACCGCCGTGCAGCATCCCCATCGCGTTCCCGAGCCATGGCAGCAGGCCGAGCCGCGCGCCAGGTGCAGCGTCGTCGCCGAGGCCGCTCCCCCACTCGAGGCCCATCTCCGTGTAGAGGCTGTCGGATGGCGTGTAGTCGGCTCGGAACATCTGCGTGACGACGCGCGGGTCGTACTCCTGCGGGATCGCTGTCGACAGCACCGCGCTCGTCATCGTCGAGTAGCCGACCCGTACACCGGTCTGCGCGTCGGTCAACACCATCTCCGTCACGACGTTGGTCTTGCCCGCGCGCAGGACACGCGGTCGCGTGACGATCTCGCGCGGCCGCGCGGCCGGGTCGATCGCCAGGCCGAGGTCGGCGGTGGCGATCGCGGTCGGAAACGTCGCGATCGCGGCGCGGACACCGCCGATCGTGTCGACGAAGCTCCCGACCGGTCCGAGCAACGGAGCGCCGCCGGCGCCCTGGAGGTCGGCACGGATCGCGAGTTGACCCTCGAGCCCGTCGTCGACCTCGCGCGCTCGCAGGCCGAGACGCGAGACGAGGTGCGGCTCGCCGGCCCTGGTGGTCGAGAAGACTTGGCTCACAGAAGCTCGTACACGTCCAGGTCGCACCCGGGCGCGGTGCGGGCTCGAGCCGCCTCGAGCACCGCGGTGCGGCACACGCCTCGCAACGCCGCTCCGAGGTGCACCTCGTGCACGATCGCCCCGATCCGTTCGACCGAGTCGGTGAGCGCGTCGGCGCGACTGACGTCGCACGCGGTGTCGCTCGCGAGCCACCGGATCCGCAACGGCTCGCGGCCGATGGCATGCACCTCGGCGCCGGCGTCGATCAAGGCCTCGACCGCGGCACGATGGTCGGCCGCGTCGACGACGATCACGCGCCGCCCACCCCGATCTGCGGCGCTCAGGACGATCAGTCCTCGGCGACGACGATGGCCCGTTCTGGGCAGTTCTCGGCGCCGAGCCGCGCGTGGCGCTGGAGCTCGGGCGTCGCCGGCCGTTCGACCACAACCTCGCAGTGGCCATAGTCGTCGGCACCGAACACGGTCGGGGCCAAGGCGTAGCAACGACCATGACCCGTGCAGAGGTCGGTGTTCACCGAAACGATCAATGCTTCATTCCTGGTGTGAACACGAGCGGAAGGTAGTCGACCGCGCGGAGACCGTTGGTATAGGTGGGCGTCTCGCCCGCCTTGATCGCGTAGTCGGGCATCCGCCGATGGATCTCCTCCATCGCGACGCGCAGCTCGAGACGCGCGAGGTGGGAACCCAGGCAGCGATGGACGCCGCCGCCGAACGCGAGGTGACGGTTCGCGGCGCGGTCGAAGTCGACGTGCTCCGGATCAGGGAACTCGGCAGGGTCGATGTTCGCTGAACCGAGCAGGCAGATGACATTCTCGCCGGCCTTGATCAGCTCGCCTCGCATCTCGATGTCTTGGGTGGCTTGGCGTGGCAAGCCGGGCACCGGGGTCTCCCATCGCATGAGCTCTTCGACGGCCGCGGGCACGAGGGTGAGGTCGTTGCTCACCGCGTCGCGACGTTCCGGGTGCTGCGCGAGGTAGCTGATCGAGCACGTGAGGGTCGCGGTGACGGTGTCGAGCCCGGCGATGAGGAACAGGTAGCAGATGTCGGCGACGTTCTCGTCGGTGAGCGTGTGGCCGTCGACCTCCGCCGTCACGAACAACGAGACGAGATCGTCACGCGGGGTGGCGCGTCGATCGGCGATCACCGGCTCGAAGTATTCGTACATCGCCTGGCCCGCGCGGCCCTGGACTGCCTTGGCCTCCTCGAGGGTGTCGCCGGCAGGGCGAATGATGTCGTCCTTCCATTGGAGGAAGCGATCGACGTGCTCGTACGGCAGCCCGAGGATCTCGAGAAACACCGTGCAGGGCAACGGGATCGCGAGATCGCGGCTGAACTCGCATTCCCCGCTCTCGACGAAGCCGTCGATCAGCTCGGTGACGAGTGCCCGCACCTTCGGTTCGAGCTTCGCCATCTCCCTCGGGGCGAAGATCGGGTCGAGCAGGCGACGGTACTTGACGTGATCCGGCGGATCGATCTGCAGCGGGATGAGCGGGCGCACGTTGCCGATCTCGATCGCATTGATCGAGCTGAACAGCTCGGGGTTCTTCAGCGCGAACGTGACGTCGTCGTGACGCGAGATGACGACGGGGCCGTCGGGCATGCGCATCACCGGCATCGACTCGCGCAACTCCTTGTACCCCGGTTGCGGGTGCGCCGCCATCTCAGGGTCTGCAACGCCCATCGACATCCCGAAGTCGGTTTGGTCGGCCACGGCAACCCCCTTGGGTGAACCTGACGCTGGCGTCAGGGTAGCGGCGGCGCGGGCTGCAGCCGCCCGGCACGTCGGTGGAGATCGCGCAGCGCGCCGATCTCCGCGCCATGGTGGACGTGCTCGACGGCGATGCTCTGGACGAGATACCACACCGGCAGGTGCGGCCCGTAGTGCGCCGGCCGGCGGTCGTCGAGGTCGGCGTCGGTGAGGCCCTCGACCGCTGCGGCGAACGCATCCTGGGCACGGCACAGCCACGCGACGGCGTCGGCGGCACGGCCCGGTACCTCGAAATCGCGCAGCGACGCGGCCGCGTCGCCAAAGGTCCAGTCGCGATACACGTCGGTCCAGGCCGCCACGTGCACGATCCGCCATGCGATCGTGGTCACCGGCACTGGATCAGGCGGAGGCCATGTGTCCTCGCAGAGGAACTCACCCGTACCCCACCCGGTGACGGCGGATGCTCGCGGCCGCACGGCCCAGCAGCGATCGACCGGCTCCCAGCAGTACTCGTCGTCGGCAAGTGACTCCACATGCCAGCGGGCGTTCGCGAACGCGTCGCTGACCATCCACCGCAACTGATCGGCCGCGCCCACATCTCGATTCTCGCGTGTCACGCCGGCGAGCGCCCGTGCGTCCGTTCAGAGCGCGGCGATCCAGTCGTGGCGCTCGAGCCGGGCGACGAGCGCGGCAAGGAAGCCGGCGGCTTCGGCGGCCGTGACGGCACGCGCGTCGGAACCGAGGCACAGCCGTCCGGTTGGCGCGATCCGCAGGCGACCGTGATCGTCTGCGACGACCTCCTTGCCGACGCCGTCGGTCGAGAGGATCGCGACCTGGGGGCGGTTGATGATCGGGAAGCTCACGTGGGTGCCGTGGCCGCCGGGGTTCGTGATCGTGAAGGTGCCGCCGGCGAGATCGTCGGGCTTCAGCTGTTTCGCCCTGGCGCGTCCTGCGACATCGCGGATCGCGCGCGCAAGGCCTCGCACCGAACGACCGTCGGCATCGCGCACGACAGGCACCACGAGTCCCTGGTGGTCCAGGTCGACGGCGAAGCACAGATGGATGGCCTGCTTGCGCGTGATCATGTCGTCGACCGCGAACGCGTTCAGGCTCGGGAAGTCGGGGAGCACGGCCGCCACCGCCGAGGCGACGAACGGTAGGAACGTGAGCGAGAAGCCTTCCTCGTTTCGGAAGCGGTCGCCATGGACAGCGCGGGCCGCTTCGATCGCGCTGTAGTCGGCGACGGCGACGGCGAGCGCATGCGCCGCGGTGTGTTTGCTCTCGCTCAAGCCGCGCGCGGCGCGCAACTGGACGCGGTTGAACGGCACCCGGACCGCGGCAGGGGAATCAGAGGTCCGCGCGCCGTCTCGGCGATGGCCGAACCGCTCGCGGGGCGCGACGAAGCCGGCGGGTCGAAGGCGCGCCGGCCGCACGCGCCACGGAAGGACGTCGTTGGTCGTGTCGCCGACCATATCCTTCCGATCGGCAGCACCCAACCGCGTCCGACGGTCAACTATCCGAGGAAGTGCCGATGCCCACCCGCGCCAGGCCGGCCCACGGTTCGGCCGAGAAGGCCGGCCAGAAGTCGACCGCAATCGAGAGCGACCTCACCGAGGCTCTCGACGACTACCGCCTCGCGCTCGTGTCGCGCCACCTCGACGACCGCGAGATCGCGTTGCGCCAGCAGAGCAAGGTGTTCTTCCAGATCTCCGGCGCCGGTCACGAAGCGTTGTGCCTCGGGCTCGCGCGATCGTTGCGACCGGGGTACGACTGGTTCTTCCCGTACTACCGCGACCGCGCGCTCGCGCTCGCGCTCGGCGTCACGCCGACCGAGATCCTCCTCCAAGCCGTCGGCAGCGCGATCGATCCCGCCTCGGGCGGGCGGCAGATGCCGTGCCATTGGGGCAAGCGAGAGCTCAACCTCGTGAGCCAGACGAGCTGCACGGGCTCGCAGTGCCTGCCGGCGGTCGGCTGCGCCGAGGCGGCGCGCTACATCGGTCGCCGGCGCGATCTCGCCGACTGCACCGCGTACGGCGACGAGGTGACGTACGTGTCGCTCGGCGAGGGAGCGTGCAGCGAGGGAGAGTTCTGGGAGTCGCTGAACACGGCCGCGCGTCTGCACCTACCCGTGCTCTTCGTCGTCGCGGACAACGGCTACGCGATCTCAGTGCGCGCCGACGACCAGCATCCGGCGCCGATCCACGAGATGGTCCGAGGGTTTCGAGGGCTGCACGTCGTCAAGGTCGACGGACGCGACTACTTCAAGGTGCGCGAGAAGGGCGCCGACGCCGTCGCGCACGTACGGATGGGCGCCGGCCCCGTGCTGTTCCACGCCACGGTGACGCGGCCGTACGCGCACTCGCTCTCCGACGACCAGAAGAAGTATCGGAGCGCGGAGGAGCTCGAGGACGAGGAGCTCAACGATCCTCTCGTCCGCTGGGAGCGGCGGCTGACCCGCCGCAACGCGCTCACAAAGGCCGACGTCGAGCGGCTGCGCGAGGAGACGCGCGACGAGGTGCGCGCCGCTGCGCAGCAGGCATTGGCTGCGCCCCGGCCCGACCCGCGCTCGGTCATCGACCATGTCGTCGCGCTGCCCGCCACGGCGGATCCGGGCGAGCCGGTGAGCGACGGTGACCCGGTGACGTTCGGTGAGGCGATCCGGCTCACCCTGCACGAGCAGATGGCGGCCGACGAGCGAATCCGAGTCTTCGGCGAAGACGTCGCCGACGCCGACCCGGAGGTCCTCGACGAGGTGCCAGGCAAGGGCGGCGTGTTCGGCGTCACGTTCGGTCTGCAACGTGCGTTCGGCGAATCGCGTTGCTTCAACACGCCGCTCGCGGAGGCGAACATCATCGGTCGCGGCGGCGGCATGGCGATCCGCGGGTTGAAGCCGTGCGCGGAGATCCAGTTCTTCGACTACATCTGGCCTGCGATGCAACAGCTGACCCAGGAGGTGGCGACCACTCGGTGGCGCAGCAACGGCGCGTTCAGCTGCCCGCTCGTCGTGCGCGTTGCGATCGGCGGGTACCTCACCGGCGGCGCGATCTGGCACAGCCATTGTGGCGAGTCGATCTTCGCGCATGTCCCGGGGCTGCTCGTCGCGTTCCCGTCGCGGGCGCGCGATGCCGCGGGTCTGTTGCGCACCGCGTTCGCCTGCGACGATCCGGTGCTGTTCCTCGAGCACAAGCACCTCTACCGCCAGGGTTACAACCGCGATCCGATGCCCCCGCCGGGATGGCGGCTGCCGTTCGGTCGCGGCGCGTACATCACGCGCGGCGAGGCCGCGACGGTCGTCACATGGGGCGCGACGGTGCAGCGGACGAAGCAAGCCGCCGCGCAGATCGGAGCGGACTCAGGTGTCGAGATCGTCGATCTGCGCACGATCGCACCGTGGGATCGCGACATCGTCGCGGAATCTGTGCGCAAGACCGGGCGTGTCCTCGTGGTGCACGAAGACACCTTGACCGCGGGGTTCGGGGCTGAGGTCGCGGCGTTCGTCGCCGACGAGTGCTTCGAGTACCTCGCCGCGCCGGTGTGGCGGCTCGCCGCCACCGACACCCTGGTCGCGTACGAACCGACGCTCGAGGCCGCGATCCTGCCCCAGGCCGCCGACATCGAGCGCGACCTCCGCGCCCTCCTCGCCTACTGAACCGCCGGCGCACCGCCGAAGTGATTGGACCGTTTCCCCGCCGGCCGACAGAAACCGTCCAACGGTCGTGCGGTCAGTCCAACGCGGCGAGGAACGTGGCGCGGTCGGGGCCGAGCGCTGCTTCGGGCTCGCGCTGGTCGCGCTCGCTGTAGCACTGCATCACCGCGGCGACGACCTCGGGATCGCTGACGAGGGCGTCTGGCGTCGCCTCGAGGTTGAACCAGCGCAAGAAGGCGCGGTACACGGCCGGCGACGTGCGCACCGCCGGCAGCAACCCGTCGCGGAAGACCTCGCGCATGAGATCGCGCTGCGGATCGAGCGGTCCGTCTGGGTGGCTCGCCGCCTGCGACTCGCGATCCTGTTGCACCGAAGCGCGGAACCACGGATCCAGCTCGCGCTCGGTGAACTCGTCGAACGCCGTCTCGCGATCGCCGTCGTCGAGCGACAACGCGTCGACGAGACCGTAGGCGTGGACGACGGCGAGCGAACACCCGCGGCCGTACAACGGGTTCGTACAGACGTGCGCATCGCCCACCGCGGCGAAGCCGCTCACGACCGGCGCATCGTCGTGCACGAACCGCCGCCGCCGGTTCCGCAGGCCTGCCATCGAGTGAACGCCGGTGATCGGCTCACTTCGGCCGTCGAGCCATGGTTGCGCGGCGACGAGCTGGGCGGCGGCGCGCTCGAAGTACTCGACCCCTGTCAGCCGGCGCATGACGCGATCATCCGTGTCGATCGCGAAGGTCACCGAGAAGGTGCCGTTGTCGCCAACGAACACCGCGTACTTCAGGTACCCGACGTCGCCGCCGATCGGGCCGCTGGCGGGCGGAGCCTCGCACGCGTCACACAGTCGGTAGAAGCGCGACAGGTACACGATCTCCGACGGGACGACCTGTTCGACCGGTTCATCGACACCGATCTCCGCCAGCCAGCTGCGCGAGAGCGAGCGGGGACCGGTTGCGTCGACGACGAGGTCGCCCGTCAGCTCGAACGATCGACCGTCGGCGGTGTGGCGGCCGCGTACCCCTGCGACGCGCGGGATCCCACCGTTCGGCGCGCCACCGTTCCGGACCGACCGCGCCTGGACCAGGCCGTCGATCGCGATCCCGTCGACGAACTCCACGCCAGCATGCGCCAGCACCGCGCGGCGCAGCACCCACTCGAACGTCGTGCGCCGGCAGGCGATCGCACGCAGACGCTCGTCCCCGGGCCGCGCATCATGATCGGTGAGCGTCGGCGGCGGATGCTCCGTGAAGCGCAGCTCCGTCGCGCCGGCGCCGAGCAGCGCGGCGTACACCTCCGGCGCTCGATCGACGAGCAGGTTCCGGAGCCGCGACAGGAACGCGTGGCTGTGCCGCACCTGCGGCGCGCCCCGCCGGTCCCACCAGAACGCGGCGTCGGCCGTCGGCGGGATGGGTGTCGCGTCGCGCTCCAACACGGTGACGGCATGCCCCGCACGAGCACCCGCGAGCGCGGTGCCGAGCCCAGCGACACCACCACCGACGACGACGAGATGCATGCGGTCAGCAGGTACGGTCGAGCAGCCGGCGGGCGGTACCGCCGAGGAACAGCGCCATCGCTTCCTCATCGAGCGGCAGTGCTCGTGCCTCCTGGATCGATCGTCCCATCGGGAACCACGGTTCGTCAGAGCCCCAGAGGACGCGACCGCGGTAGCGATCGGTGTTCATGAACCTGACGAGCGCGGGATCCATGTACTTCGGCGCGTACGCGGTGCACGACAGGTACAGGTTCGGCCACTTCCGCATGTAGTTCATGAGGAGTTCCTCGTAGGGGTGGCCCATGTGCGCGCCGATGATCACCAGCTCGGGGAAGTCGATCATGACGTCCTCGAGCAACTCGGGGTGTTGCACGCGTGAGCGCACTCGTGGCCCTGGGATGCCGACGTTGATCGCGACGGGGATCCCCAGCTCCTCGCAGGCGGCGTACACCGGATAATGCAACGCGTGGTTCGTCGGCACCTGCGTCGCGAGCGGCATCACCCGCACGGCGGCGAAGCGGGGATGCGCGGCGAGGTCGTGGATTGCTCGCACGTTGTCGGTCGGCCGGCTCGGATCGGCGAGGCCGCCGGCGACGAGCAATCGCCCGCCATGCTCGTCCGCGATCGCCAATGACTTCGCCGCGCCCTGCCCTACGCCGAGCCCAGGGCACAGGATGCCAGTGGCAACACCGTTGCTGTCCATCGTGGCGAGCAGGCCCTCGACGCCGACGCCGCGTGAGCCGTCGCCACCGAGATATCCCGGGATGTGCGCGTTCGCCGGGTCGCCGAGGAACTGCGCGGCGCTCTGCTCGGTGACGAGGTTCACCCAGATGTCGACGACATCCATTGTCGGGTCCGGCGTCGCGTGCGTCGGGGGGTCGGCGTCGGGCTCCACCTGAGGTTCGGACATATCGGGTCACGCTAGGACGGGCGCGGCCAATGTTGTCCACGTGGTGGGTCGGGGTGGCTTGCAATCGGCGCGCGAAATCGGCAATGTTGCCGAGATCTGACGAGGCATCAGGTTCGCGGCGAGCCAGCCGTCGCGAGCGTCATGTCAAGAGGGGGAACCGTGAGGCGCTACCGCGTAATCGCGCTCGGAATGGCACTGGGCGTGGTGTTCGCCGCGTGTGGTCGTGACGAGGAGACCGCGACGTCCACCACGACACCCGGCGACACGACACCCGGCGACACGACCGACACGACGACCGCGCCGCAGGCCGCCGGCCTCGACGAGGGTGGCTTCGGCGACCTCGGTGTGATCTGCAGCCCCGCACCGGAGGGCACGACGCTCGAGGAGACCGGCGATCCCGGCGTCACCGCGGAATCCATCCAGATCTCCACCGTGTCGGACCCCGGCTTCGTCGGCCGCCCGGGACTGAACCAGGAGTTGTTCGACACCGCCGAGGCGTTCGCGAGCTGGTGCAACGAGCACGGCGGCATCAACGGTCGGCAGATCGACCTCAAGCTGCGCGACGCCGCGCTGGCCGAGTTCCAGCAGCGCACGATCGAGGCCTGCGAAGAGGGCGACTTCATGATGGTCGGCGGGGGCGCAGTGTTCGACGACACGGGCCAGACGGAACGACTCGCGTGCGGTTTACCGAACGTCGCCGGTTATGTCGTCACCGCCCTCGCTGCCGAGTCTGACTTGACGGTGCAGCCCGTACCGAACCCGGCGAACTCGCTGGCCGCCGGTGACTTCAACTACCTCGCCGAGCAGTTCCCCGAGACGCTCAGCAATATCGGCGTGATCACTGGCGACATCAACACGACCGTCGTCGTCGCGGAACGCTACAAAGAGGGCATCGAACAACTCGGGTGGGATGTCGTGTTCGATGGCCAATATCCGGCGAACGGTGTCGAGAACTGGCGGCCGTACATCGAACCGATGCAGAGCAACGGCGTGCGCGGCCTCATCTGGGTGGGCGAGCCCGTGAACCTCGGACAGATGCTTGCCGAGGCGAAGGCGATCGGCTACGAGTTCGACTGGGTGCGCACCGACGCGAACCATTACGACCCGAAGCTGCTGTCTGAGGCGGGTGCTGACGCCGACGGCGTCTATGTGCGTTCTGTGTTTGCACCGTTCCTCGAGGGTGCGGCCGAAGCGGGCTCGGCCTCCGAGCAGTACGACCAGCTCATCGACCAATACAAGCCCGGCGGCGTGAAGGCGTATCTCGGTGTGCAAGGCCTCTCGGGTTGGCTGCTCTTCGCCACTGCGGCACGAGATTGTGGAGCGGATCTCACGCGTGATTGTGTCTTCGAGAAGATCGGCACGATAACGGACTGGAACGGCGGCGGACTCCACGCCCCGATGGACCTCACGTCCGGCACCAGCCCGAGTTGCTTCGATCTCTTCGTCGTCGAGGGCGGCGAGTTCCAGCTCGCCGAGATCAACCCGAACAACGGTATCTACAACTGCGACGACGCGAACCTCTTGACGCTCACCGGCGACTATGGCGACGGCGCCAGGTGTCCGAACCCCGCGTTTGCCGACGACCCGAAGCCGTCCAACTGTGCTGAGGCGTAAGGGTCGGGCCACCTCGTGAGGTGGGGCTCGCTGATGCGCGGACCCCACCTCGTCGGCCGACGATAGGTCGCGCCATGGACGACTTTCTCGGTTTCACGATTACTGGACTCGCGACCGCAGCGATCCTTGCGATCGGCGCCAGCGGCCTTGTGCTCACCTACACCACGACGGGCGTGTTCAACTTCGCGCACGGCGCAGTCGGCATGCTCGGCGCCTTCACGTACTGGCAGCTGCGCTTCGATTGGAACTGGCCGGCTCCGATCGCGTTCGTCGTCGTGTTGTTCGTGGTTGCACCCTTTGTCGGCGTCGTTCTGGAACGCGTGATCTTCCGCGGCCTCCAAGGCACCACCGAAGCAGTCCGGCTCGTCGTCACCGTCTCGTTGCTGTTCGCGATGATCGGCCTCGCGAACTGGGTCTGGGCGCCCGGCGTCAGTCGTCCCGACAAGACGTTTTTCGCCGGCGAGGGCTTCGAAATCGGCGGTGGCGTCGTTGTGCAGTACTCGGAGCTGATACGGATCAGCGCAGCAGTGCTCGTTGCTGTGTTGTTGCGCATCCTGCTGTACCGCACGCGTTTCGGCGTTGCGATGCGCGCCACCGTCGACGACCGCCCGCTCGCAGCGCTGAACGGCGCGCGACCCGATCGCTCCGCGATGCTCGCATGGGCGATCGGCTGTTCGCTCGCGATGCTGTCGGGCGTGCTGTTCGTCGGAACGGTCGCGCTCGACGCACAAGTCATCTCCTTGTTGATCGTCAACGCCTACGCCGCCGCGATGATCGGCCGGCTGCGCAGCCTCCCCCTCACCTTCCTCGGGGCGGTGCTGATCGGCCTCGGGAGTCAGTACTGGCTGGGCTATTCGCCGCAGCCCGGCGAGGCACGGTGGGCGAACTTCTTCGGACCACCGATCTACGGCGCGATCCCTGTGATCGTGTTGTTCGTCGTGCTCCTCGTGCTCCCGGCGGGACGACTGCGCGGGCACGGCGTCGCACGGACACGCGAGTTCTACCCGATGCCGTCGTGGCGCGGCTCCCTGTTGTTCGCTGCGATCGTCGTGGGCAGCGCGGCGATGGCGATCCCGCTGCTGACGAAGGCCGACACGGTCACCATGGCGCGGCTGTTCGGCACCGCGATCCTGGCGCTGTCGCTCGTCCCCCTCGTTGGCCTCGCCGGGCAGGTGTCGCTGTGCCAGCTCAGCCTCGCTGGCGTTGGCGGCGTCGCCATGGCCCATCTCGGCAGGGGCGGCTCGCCGATGGGCCTGGTCTGGGCGGTGGTGTTCAGCGCGACAGTCGGTGCGCTGATCGCCCTCCCCGCGTTGCGCCTGTCGGGCATCTACCTCGCGCTCGCGACGGCCGCGTTCGCGGTGTTCATGGATCGCTGGGTATGGAAGCTCGACCCATTCGGGTTGCCGTTCACCGATTCGGTCACGATCTCCTTGTTCGGCTTCGGCTCGGTGGGTGTCGACCGGCTCCGCATCTTCGGCTTCGACACCGGCGGCGATGGGAAGGTGCTCTGGTTGTTCGAGACGAGCGCCGAAGACCGCCAGCTTCTCTTGCTCGCGGCGACGTTCTCACTCCTGGCGCTGCTGGTCGTGTGGATTCGGCGAGGTCCGTTCGGCCGGCGACTCCTCGCCATGAAGGACAGCGAGGCGGCCTGCGCCACGGTCGGCATGAACCTGACCGGGACCAAGCTCGCCGTCTTCGCGATCTCGGCGGGGATGGCGGGTCTCGGTGGTGCGTTGATCGCAGGAATCGGTCAGTCGACGAACCCCGAAAACTGGCAGTTCGCGCTCGGCCTGCCGATCTTCATGCTCGGCGTCGTAGGAGGTCTCGGACGAGTCGGTGGCGCGCTGTTTGCCGGCGTCTCCCTGCAGTCGCTGAACTCCATGGCGAGGTGGCCCCCGCTGAACACACGGTTCCTCGGCATGGGCGGCACCGGCTGGTACTCGAAGTTCGCCGCCGCATCGCCCGGCTTCATGGGCGTCGCGTTGGGTCGGAACCCGAATGGCGCGGTGTCCGACATCCGGGCCGGGTTCGAGTCGATCATGCACTCCAGGCGTGCCCTCGGGTTCTTCGCCGTCGCGATGGGCGGTCTCTACGTCGCGGTCCTCAACGTCGAAGCCCTCAACGGCTGGATCTTCATTCTCGGCACGATCGTCGCGCTCGGGGTCGGCGCGCAGATCGGTCTACGAGAAGGCCTCGCGCGCGGCGACATCGAACCGGAGCCCGACCGGACGCTCGAGCAGTTCGGTGGCACCGCGCTCGAATGGGTCGGGATCGATCGACAGGTCACCGACTCCGACGTCGCGTTGCTCGACGAGAAGCTCGGGCTCCCCGCCGTCGTCGCGTCCAGCATGGGTTCGCGATGACGCTTCTCCAGGTGCGCGGCATAACGGTGAACTTCGGAGGTCACGTCGCGCTCGACGACGTCGCACTCCACGCCGATCCTGGTCTCGTGACCGCGCTGATCGGTCCGAACGGAGCCGGCAAGACCACGCTGTTCAACGCGATCTGCGGACTGTTGAACCCGTCCGCCGGCACAGTGTTGCTCGACGGCCGCGAGTTGACGCGCTTGAAGCCGTACAAGCGCGCTCGGCTCGGCCTCGCCCGAACATTTCAACGGCTCGAGTTGTGGAGCCTGCTGACGGTACGCGAGAACGTGCAAGTCGCCGCCGAGCTGCGTGCAGCGTACGGCAATGACGGCGCCGACCCGCGGCACGAGGTCGAAGACATCGTGCGGCGCGTCGGGTTGCACGGCAAGATCGATCACAGGGTCGACGAGCTGCCGACCGGCCAGGCGCGTCTCGTCGAGATCGCCAGGGCGCTGGCGACCAAGCCGCGCCTGCTCCTGCTCGACGAGCCCGCCTCCGGGCTCGACGACGCAGAGACCGAAGACCTCGGCGCGCTGTTGCGGTCGCTTGCCGCCGAAGGGCTCGCGGTGCTGCTCGTCGAGCACGACGTGCAGCTCGTGATGGACGTGAGCGACCACGTGTTCGTGCTCGACTTCGGCCGAATCATCGCCGAAGGTGCGCCGAACGAGATCCGGACCAACGAGGCGGTCCTCGCGGCGTATCTCGGTTCGAGCCTGGAGCAGACGTGAGCGACGGCCAGGCGACCGTTCCGCTGCTCGAGCTGCGCGGGCTGCGCGCCGCGTACGACCGCATCGAGGTCGTGCACGGCGTCGACCTGGTGGTGCGCGCAGGAACAGTCGTCGCGATCCTCGGCCCGAACGGCGCGGGGAAGAGCACCACGCTCAAGGTGTGCGCCGGGTTGTTGCCACCGTCCGGCGGCGACTACTTCCTCGCAGGCCGGCGCGTCAACGGCGCGCGCGCCGACGATCTGGCACGCGCCGGTCTCTGCCTGATCCCCGAGGGCAAAGGCATCTTCCCGAACCTCACCGTGCGCGAGAACCTGTGGATGGCGACCCACACAGGAACGCCGATCGCCGAGGTGGAAGCGCGCGCGTACGAACGGTTCCCGCGGCTCGGCGAACGTCGCAAGCAGCTCGCAGGAACGTTGTCGGGCGGAGAACAGCAGATGTTGGCGATGGCGCGCGGGCTGGCGACCGATCCTCGGCTGTTGCTGCTCGACGAGCTGTCGATGGGGCTGGCGCCGATCATCGTGGAGGAGCTGTACGAGATCGTCGGTCAGGTCGCGCGGGAGGGCGTGTCGATCCTGGTTGTCGAGCAGTTCGCACAGACGGTGCTCGGTGTCGCCGACCAGGCCGCGATCATGGTGCACGGACGCATCGACAAGGTTGGCCCGCCCAGCGAGCTGGCCGCCGAGCTGTCGGCGGCGTACCTCGGTGGGCAATGATGACCCAGCACACTCCGAGGAGCCGTGATGTCTGAGCCGCAGACCGGGGACACCATCGAGCAGTTCAAGGCCGACGTCGCCGCGATGCGTCTGAAGGAGGCCAGCATCGGGCGCGAGCAAGCGCTGCGCGTCGTCGGCGTCTTGTTGATGATCCTCGGGTTCGTCCTGGCGGTGTTCGCCGTCGTGACCGACCTGAACGCCGACCTCGTGCAGAATGGCGCGCCGACGGTGACCGGTCCGGCCGAGCAGCGCGACGCGATGGTGTACGGCCTGTTCGGCGTGACGAGCGCGATCCTCGGCGCCACGCTGTTCCTGCGGTACTCGCTCGGCCAGTTCCTTCGGTTCTGGCTCGCCCGCATGATCTTCGAGCAAGACCGCCAGGTGCGTCGATAGCCGTTGATATTCGACGGCTATCGACGCATCTAGTTCTTGGGGAGGTCGCGAAAGGGCTTGTCCTTGTCGACGCGGATGTCGCCAGGGAGCCCGAGGACGCGCTCGCCCAACACGTTGCGCTGGATCTGCTCTGTACCTCCACCGATGCGGATCGACCACTGGTTCAGGAACACGTTCTGCCACATCCCACGACCGCGCGCGTCGTCACGATGCAACATGCCGTGCGCGCCCTGCATCGCGAGCACGAGGTCGCCGTCGCTCGCCACCCGGTTGGAAATCGCCAGCTTCATCACCGACGACTCCGGCCCGAGCACACCCTTCTTCGCGCTCGCCCGTGCCCGCAGACCGAGCATCCGCAACACCTCGAAGCGCGTGTAGCACCTCGCCAGCTCCTGACGCATCACAGCCTCGCCGGTCACGCCGCACTCGTGCGCGAGGTTCAGTAATGCCTTGAAGCCAAGGCCGGTGCCGCCGCCGCCGATCATCGTGCGCTCGTGAGCGAGGGTCGTGTTCGCTACCGCCCATCCGTTGTTGAGCCCGCCGAGCAGATTCGCGGCAGGGATCCGGACGTCGGTCAGGAACGTCTCGTTGAAATGAGCGAAGCCCGTGATCTGTTTGAGCGGGCGCACCTCGACGCCCGGTGAGTGCATGTCGACGAGGAAGTAGCTGATGCCCCTGTGCT